>Ga0247609_10003300_pt1 | contig 16415 bp, 14 predicted proteins | sample 172DNAGHGlowgp2_FD_193487 | JGI IMG/M metagenome (GOLD analysis project Ga0247609, IMG submission 193487) | Sheep rumen microbial communities from Palmerston North, Manawatu-Wanganui, New Zealand - 1728 DNA GHGlow gp2 | ecosystem: Host-associated > Mammals > Digestive system > Stomach > Rumen ...
GGTGCTTCTTCAACTGGTGCTGGCTCAACTGGAGCTACTGGAGCAACTTCAGCTTCTTTTTCATTAGCATAGTCAATATCATCTTGACGAGCTGCTAATTCTTCTTGATCTTTTGCTACAATATTTGCTACTCTAGTTCTAACATCTCTTGATAATGCATCTAGACTTCTTTCAACATTATCATTTGACATAATAGTATTATTTGTAATTTCAAACTCTTGTTCTTCTGTTAAATAAAGTGAAGCAGGAGGAGTATTCTTTCTAATTTCTTCACATATTGCTAAAATATGTTTATTTTGAATGTCCTCATTGATAGAATCTGATTCTAAGAATGCTTTAATAGTATCTTTAATTTCTGTCTTATAGTTAGGATTTAGTTTTGCATATTCTTCAGTATTTAAAAGTAATGCGTTTTCTACTACAGTGCATAATGCTTCAGTTAAAGCTTTTGTAGTAAATTCATCTTGATAAGACATAGCTCTTTCAGATGCTTGTTTCTTTACTCTTTGATTGTGAATATATGAACCAATACTAGTATAAGCAGATTCGATAATTGCTTTTCTTTCATTATCGATTTTTGCTGCTTCTTCTTCCTTTAATTGTTTATTTTTGTTTTCTAACATTTCAGAAGCTTGAAATTGTAATCTTGCGGTATTTTTATCTAATTGTGATCTCATTAGGGTAAACCTCCTATATAATCATTCTGTATAATATATTGTTCATTTTTATTCGAACACAAATACTATGTCTTTTTCTAATCTAGATACTTTTCCAGTTTCTGTAGTTTCTAGTGTATTATCTAAAGAGAAATACTCTAATGGGAAAGATGTATCATTTGTTTCAATCTTTTTAACATATTGATTGAATGTTCCATTTAAGCCATTGAACTCTATATATTTAATAAAATTATAATATGTTGCTTGTGTTTTCATTATAATCTTAGAAATAACTAATTCGCCATCATCATTTGCTGAATCAACTGCAACACGGATGAAATCTCGAATAGTTTTCTCTAAAGATTTTATAATTTCATCTTCAGATGTAAGATTTAATTCACTACCATATAACATAGCTTTATCTCTATCAATATGAATAGTAAGTGCTAAACGTAATTGAGTATTGATAGAATTATAATAATTAGAAGCACCATATGCATTTCTAAATTTAATATTGAAGAATGTTGATGTTTCAAGCTTTTCAATATTTGCTTTTAACATATTAATATAAACGAATAATTGTCTAATAAACCATTTTCTATTTATATCAGAATCAATCCAATATGCTGCAATAACTGGTACGTCTTTAATTGTATAACTTATAATTTCTTTATCACTATTCTTATTTACAATAATATCTGATGACATAACATCGTCTAACGCTGTAAATATTTGTATTTCATCAGTTGACGTGAATGTTCCACTATATGAGTTATCGTCAAATGATAATGATAAACCAATTTTACACTTCATATTAATAATAGCATCTATATCACCAAATGTTAATTTTATTTGATTTGATGATGAACTAGATGTTTTAATACTTTCATTACCATCAATAGCTCCTTCAATTTCAACATAATAATATGATAATAAAGAATCTTCCTCATCAGATGATTCTGAAGATTGTTCTTTGAATTCTAGTTTTATATCATTTAAACTAACTTTATTTGTACCAAATATAATTGATGCATTGCTTATAGATTTAGTAGTTAAATCATCATCTGCTGCAACTGTAAATTTGAATTTATAAACATCAGCTCCAGTGCTGTTAGAATTTGGATTTGTATGATTTACATCTAATGATGTTGGAATTATTGATAATCCAGTCATAGTTGTAACATCTGTAAATTCAACATCTGATGTTTGTGATGTTTCTAGATAGAAATATGATACTTTATTATATTTTCTATTTAATATAATATTAAATGGAGTTTTATAATTATAATCAGTGTTTCCAACATCGCCAACATAGAATGCTTTAGACAATGTATTATATGATATCTCATTAGATGGTGAAATTTTTATTTCATCATTACTGTCTGTATCTTGTATATTGTAGATAATATCAATTGTATTTGTTGGTACAATTGTTGAAATATAACTTGATGGAACAGTAGATGTTGTTGATGAAATATAGTTATCTAATGCAACGCCATCTCTTAATAGTAAATATGCAGAGAATGTACGCTTTAATAAATTATCTTTTTCTTTAATGAATGTGATACTTGAATTATTAACATCTGTTAATAAAGATGCTTGTGTTGCAAACCAAGTATTTAAATCATTTTCAGTAATGATTGTATCGTGTGTTGATAATTTATTGATAATTACATTCTTTAATTCTGATAATGTTGTTTGGTCTTTACCAGAACCATAAATATCATTTGCTAATGTTACACTGATTGGTAATGACTTGAAGTCATTTTGTTTAATAACGAATACTGCTTCGCCACTATAACCAATATTTCCACTAAATCCTTCAGTAACGAAAGTACTTAATGTTAATACACCACCAGATTGTGGTAATCCAGCAACATTATTTGTTGTAAATGATATTTCTAATTGATTATCATCAATAATTGAATAATATGCTACTTTTGTTTCAGATGTTAAATCTTCATCTTTTTCCATATTTGAGAATTTTAATTTAACATTTTCTGTTGTAGCTCCCTTTGTATATTTTAATGCTAATCCACATAGATAATTTGAATAATTAAATGTATGAACTTTTACATCTTGGAATGTGCTACCAGTAATAATTCTAGATTCTTCGACTATTTTATATTGCGCTACTAGAACGTTAAATACTAAATATTTTGTATTGCCATCAGTAACAAATGATGTATTGATTAATCCACCATTTGAATATGCACCGAACTCAGTTGTCTTATCTTCTTCATTTAAACAATATTTTACAATATATTTTCCACGAGAGTTCTTATAAATCTCTACTGAGTGCTCTAACATAAATGTATATGAACTTGCAGAGATTGGGTTGATTTTATCTAGAACCATAAAGTTTGATGCTTCACTAATTCCATATTTAATTTTATATGATGCAATAGAACCAGTACATTTTTGAATTATTGTATCAATAACTTCTGTAGATATTTGAATTTGAGCATATCTTAATGATGGTCTAGCATCAATAGGAGAAATATTAAATAACTTAGCTCTATTATAAATACTCTTTGGCATTACTGCTGTATATAATTGTGATTCTTTATAAATCATTGTTTTATGGAATGTTGATTCTTGAAACATTAATGCTAATGATTCAAGTGTATAACCGAATACACCAGTTCTTAAGAAATCAACATTTGTTATATCTTCACTTGATGCAATATACTCACCAGATGCAGCTATATCAAATAACTTTGCATAGATATCATATTGACCACTTGTTATTGCTGTTGTGTCTGCCATATATAATCACCTCTTATGATAAGTCATCATTGAGTTCAGAGTATGAGAATGCATCATCATCATCAATGATTGAGTTAAATAAATCATTTTTAATAGTATCGCTACCAAATGATAAAACATATGTTCTATCCATATCTTGAGATACTGAATTACTTGATTTTACTTGTTGATAATAAACTATTGGATTCCTATTTGATTCTTTAATAATTGAACTTCTAGAACCAGTAAATAATGATTGCTTATCTAATAATTTACTATTAATAAATGAATCATAACCATTATTATTATTTACTTCTGTTTCTTTTATAAAATCATCATATCTATTATCAATAAATAGTTCTGGTGAAACTAATCCAAGACTTACTATATTGAAGTCTTCTAATATGCGTGGATCCATTTCTTCTTTAAATGTATATGTGAATGGTACATCTAATTCAACGTGATTAATAGAGCCTTTATTGTATCCTAATGAGCTATAAGGAACAGCTGTTGGATAAGCTCCAGTATATCTAGACCAATATTTTAATGTTCTTCCATCTGGCCCAACTACAAAAAAATATATTGATGACATATAGTCAATCATATTTTGTCTTATCATTTCGCTATTAGCAATGAATGTACCATTTGATATATTTTTAATATAATTAACCCATAATGTAAGCATTTTTAAGAAATCAAGATTATCTGTTTCTGTTACACTTAAAGATATTGTAGATGATGCTTCACTCATTGTTGTTGATTTTGGCAATGTATAAAAGAATCCATCACGATTTCTAAATGCTTCTATAGTATCTAATGTTAAATCACCAGGTGTAAATGATTTTGTCATATTTGTAAATATTGGTAAAAATAATGATTCAACATCTGAGAATTCAAAATATGATAATTGCTTAATGATTAATTGATCTTTTTTATTTGAATTTTCTTCTGTTAAAAAACTAGTAAATTTACTATCTGAACACATATTCTCATATGCTAATGTTCTTTCATTATCATTTATAGTTGGTTTTTGTGGATATAAAAATAAAGATGGTTTTGTTACGAATATAAATGCATATCCATTAACTGCTGGATCAAGATAAACATTTGGGTTGTATCCCATAAATTTTGTTAAATTATCTATACCAGATTTATCATAGTTATTATTTACATATCCAGTTAAAATCTTTTTATCATCTGCCATAATATCACCACCAATATATAATAAATTGTTCCCGTATTGTATAAATAATAAAAAATAGGAATTGTTATTCCTATTTAATATATTTGGCTGAAGTCTTTGTAGTTGATGTATCACTACTCTTAAATATAGGAGGATTCTTTTTATTTGCTTCAACCGTTTTCTTATATTTAGCAAATACTTTATTAACATCATTAATATGTGAATATGGAAGTACTTTTATCTTCTTCTTATTAAATTCAAATATCGATGTCATATTAGCAAAATATAGCACAATAAAATATAATGCCGGATCGCCATAATAATCGGCAGCAAACATATGTGGAGCATAGAAATATTTTTCACTAATTTCTACTTCTTCCAATAGACTTTCAAAATATGTATAATATTTATCTAATATAATTTCAGATTGAACTATCGCAACACCTTCATAATTGCAATATAATAAACAATTATCAATAGACCAGTTGTCTGATGGTAAAAGATTTAACTGTTCTTTTATTGTTGTTGCATCATTTGAGATATTTTTTAAACCCATAATATCACCACCATTTATAATTAATTGTTCAAGAATATAATCAGATAATAAAAAAAATCGAGAATGTTCATTACTCATTCTCTACCCCACTATCGCTGAGGCGTATTCGTTCATATAACGCGATACAGCTTGTTATATGAATCTCTGTTATTAGAGCCTGTACACACTGACTCTGTATAGTCGTGTGCCTTGGGCAACGATGTTCACTGATGTGATCTCTCTATCATCACTCCACCTCCATCAATTAAGACTTTGGTGTCTATCGTTTTTATCATAGACCACTCACCTTTAATGGCTTCTTTGGATTACGGGTGTCCCTATGACGACTTAACCCAACCAATTGCAATGTACAATTGGACTAAATAATAAGGAGAAATTACTCAAAAATATGAATAATTATAAATATAGAAGGCAATTGGTGATTTCATTCTTTATCATTCCTTCTATATTCACTATAATAGTATATAATTAAATAATAAAAAAAGACAAAAATTAATTTGTCTTTTTTAATATAAAATTGGATCATTTTCTTGTTCAAAAACAAATACATTTACACCACCAGTTTTTGATATTGTGCATCCATCTAAGTCGATTAGTTTTCCATCTTTAGAAAAATATGTTATATCTGTTCTTTCACGAACCTTATCAATAAATGTTTGTCCCCATTCATCAGTAACTTCCATATCGATAAATGGTATGCCAAGTTTATTATATTCGTCAAAACGACTGTCTAAATAGCCAAATCTAGCAAGATCATCCGCGTGATAATGTCCAACAATAAGTGTTTTATCTGGAAAGAAATCAACATCTTCATATGGTTTTACACACATTGGAGTTGAAACCCAAGTTGCTCGTTCCCATATATCATCAGCTTCTCGCTTTGTATATTTTCCAGATGTGTATAATGTTTTCCAATCAAGTATTGGCTTATTAGGAAATTTACGATTTCCTTCATATGGTAGCCATCCGTGTGTTACATAATATTTATCAAATTCAACAGCATTATGCAACATATTAAAATATTTATCTAATTGCTTTGCTGCTGCTGTTTCTTTATTTTTTATCATAAATAATGGAATATCCATATCGCTGGACTCATATATGCCAGATATTGCATCTACTGTCTTATATGTTCCATTGTATACTTCACGGATAGACCAAAACTCTCTACCATATACTAAATTGTGTAAAATATGTTCGTGATTACCCCATAATAATATTTTATGTGGTAAATCAACTAAATAATTTAATGTTTTAAGTGTTTCATCACCACGATCAAATGAATCACCGGCAACAACCAATGTGTCTGTTTCTTCATTAAATCCAGCATCATCCAAAGCTGTTTTAAGTTTTGTATAACAGCTATGAATATCGCTTACTACGAAATATTTCATAGGGTAACCTCCTTTTATGCAATTAATATATTAATTGATGGGATTAATGTTTTCTTATCTCTAGCTAAATATTCTATATCATCAGATAATCTATCATTGATTTCTCTTATATCTTTACTAGAGTTTATTTCTATAGTATATCCCAAACTTCTGAAATAATCAATAACACATCTAACAGTTTGTATTAAGAACTGTGTCCAATCTATAACAATATCTTTATTATTAATATATACAGATTTTTCTGCAGTATATGCTTGAACTAACACTGGGTCTAATAATAATTTTATATCGCTATCTAGAATTTGTGTTTTTGCAAACATACATTTTTGTTCAATCATATATGTGTTTATTGATAGTATACATTTCTTAATAATCATATTAGAAATATTTGTTTTTAATTCATCAGTTAAATGATTTTTGATAATATTAGTTCTAGTATTATCATATGATGTAACTAATGATTTTATATTCTTTTTACTATAATTTCTACTGAAAGCTTCAATTAATTCAGCATCAGAATTAACTGATTGTGGCTTTACTTCAACAATATGCTCTATTTCAACTGGTTTTAAAGATAATAATCTTCTAACATCTTTGTCTGTATGTCCATCAAAGTGCTTAGCAACTTTGATATCTTTACATTTGAATAAATCCCAATATTTATCTTCATAATGATATGAATATGGCCCTTCTGGTGTATCAATACAAACAATAAACCAGCCACCACCAAAACATAATTCTCCATCTTCGTGTCTAAATGATTTCCACGAAATATCTGGATATGTATTTACTAATTGTGCAAATAATATTAATCTTTGATCATATAAAGAATTAAATGTATGATAACCATCGGATAATTCACCAGATTCTAGTTCTTCTTTCATTTTATCTAGTTCATCTAATGATTGTGTAAGTGTATTGTATTCTAATTTAAATTTATTTTTCTTTTTCCCAACAATATTCTCTAATGCAGTTCTATTGTCCATCTCTATTATCATCGACATCATTATCTCCTTCCTTTAATGCGTGTCTGAAATCAATAAAGCAAATAATTGCTAATGTAAAACATATTACTGAGAATGCTGAATACCAAATGTATTCCCAAACTTCAGCTCCTCTTATAATACATACTATTAATGCTGCTACATCTAATGCTGTAACAATAAGTGATGTAATTGTCCATATTAAATTATTTTTTGCTATTCTATTCATCATTTATCACCTCGTTTTGTTTTTATCAAATTCTAATATTTCTAATTCACAATACAAATACTTAATATAATTATCCATTTGATCTTCATTACATCTTATTATATATTTCACGCTTCCATCTTCAAATTCTACCTTCTCAGCAAACGGTAAATGATCATCTATTGATTCTTTTATCGTTTTTGGATAGTAAACTAAACGATCAAAGTCTTTATAGAACTCTTTATTTTGTGGCATTATTTTATAATCACTATTGCTTGGGTTGTATTTATTATTTCTTTTTGCATATCTTATTTTTCTTTTCATATTTTGTTTATAATTTTTATATAAACAATCTTTACAATAAAAACCAACCCATCCGTGTGTTACATATTCAGCTGTTTTTCCACAGCATTGGCAAACACATTCGCTTAGTAAATCATACTTATGAGCAATATTAATTAGCTTATCAGTATATCCACTCATATCTATTCTACAAGTACCATATTTTTCTTTTATATAAATAATTTCAAATGCTTTTCGAAATTCTTTTGGTGTATTAGATAATTCTTTTTTAATATCTTTTGCCATTTTCTTTCCAAATGCTTTTTTCCATCCTGTCATCAATCCATCATAGGATGAATATGAAAATGTTTTACTTCGTTTTGGAACACTATTGATGTCAGTGTATTTTAAATGTCTGAAAAATGGATATCTTATTAAAAATGGAAAATTATATACTGCTCTAAAGAATCTCTTTATATTATTTTTTGCTCTATGAAATATATTTACTATAGTTATTCTCTTTTTAATTTTATCATCTTTTTTCATATTCCCTCCTTAATTAATTGTTATACATAATATTATTTATTAAACACTATAAAAAACTATAAAAAAATTATAGTTAGTAGTATGTAAAATGGTGATCCGCTGGAGATTTGAACTCCAGACCCCTTGATTAAAAGTCAAGTGCTCTACCAACTGAGCTAGCGGATCATACAAAACTGCTGGCTACAGGAATCGAACCCACAACCTACTGATTACAAGTCAGTTGCTCTACCAATTGAGCTAAGCCAGCATTTGCGAAGATATTATGCTTTTGATATCATTCTTCCAAATATATTCTTTTTAGAAATCCAACCATTTATGTGTTTATGATTGTTTGATATTTGGTATTGATCTTGTTTAATAGACGAAATTAAATGGCAATAATAGTGTCCATTAACTTTACATAGAACAATATCTCCTTTTGATAATTCTGTCTCTTCATTAACTGGTTCCATAATTACACTTTCACCAGATTTTAATTTTGGAGTCATTGAATTACCATAGCCAGTAACAACACAAGTTTCTCCAGCTTGTAAATGTTCTGCAGTAATTTTATCTTCTTTTCCTTTGAACATCTTATTCCTCCTTTATATAGTTTAAACAATTCATATTAGCTTAAGAACATCACCACTGCCAGCTAAGTCAGATTTTACGTGTAAGAATGTAATTGCACCGGGTAGAGTGCAGCTAATAATATTCTTCTATAGACGTGCTGTCTCTTGTACCAATAGTCCTCACCCAGGGCTATTGGACTCAACAGGGTCACCTACTCAAGCATCACATATCCGGAAAAATCGATGCTGTTTTTCTTGAATTGTTTAAGTGGATAACTCAAGACTTGAACTTGAGACCTCTCGGTTATCAGCCGAGTGCTCTAACCAACTGAGCTAGTTATCCATTGGTGGCTAGAACTGGAATCGAACCAGTGACCTAGAGGGTATGAATCTCTCGCTCTAGCCTACTGAGCTACCTAGCCATACGTATCTGGTAGGACTCGAACCCGCAACCTTTTGGTTCGTAGCCAAATGCTCTATCCAATTGAGCTACAGATACATTTTAATTAAACGGTTCCGACGAGACTTGAACTCGCGACCTCCTGCGTGACAGGCAGGCATTCTAACCAACTGAACTACGGGACCATTTATGCTCTTATTCTCCTACCCTTTTATATCGAGCTATCCTGCTTTGCCTACACAATCCAAGTCTCACGACTAAATTGCTTCCAACGAGTTTATCTACTTTCGTAGTATCAAGGGTACAGGATAGAGAGGCTCAACCCTCACTTGCAGAACTTTTTTCTGGAGTTCCCCGGCTTTTCCGACTTAAAGCGAACTTATATTCGCTGGTCCACTCATTCAATGTCGTGAGGTGGTTGCTGTTGTTAGCAGTACGTGCGCCTTTATCACTAGCTTACACTGAAGGTACCAGGTGGTGGAACCATATTTGGTGTTATAAGAGTGACCTTCTCTAATGGGACAAGTTTATAGTGTTTGGCCCCACTATTTTATATAAGAGGGCGCTCCTAGTAAACTAATAGTAAACTAGGCTACGTATCCTCCACGAATAGAGCATATTATGTGCACTTGCTCTATCTTCGCCAGAAAGATACCCAGGCTTAAAGTACGAGGGCCGAGTCATTATCCTCAATATAAGGATGCCTATGATGACAACTGCGTTACTTTATATATTTACTTTCCCATTTCTTATTCTTTTCTTCTACAATTTTATTAATATCGAATGGATATTCTTTATTAACTAATACATATAATGATATTGCACATTGTAAAACATCAGTTACTTCTTCTTGTAGATGTTCTGGACTTTCTTGTTTATAACTTTTTAGTCCAAAATTAGCTGAAATAAATTCTCCAATTTCTTCAACTGTTTTTAATGATGCTGTCTCAATAGTTCTATCTGACTTTAGCATCAATTCTTCAATTTTGTCTAAATTTTTTTGATTAATAAATTCCATAATTTTCTTCCTTTCTATTTTAGTTGCGGGGGATGGGTTCGAACCACCGACCTCGAGGTTATGAGCCTCGCAAGCTACCAACTGCTCCACCCCGCGATATATAAGTGATATGGACTCCGTTGCTTATAATTTAACTCAACGAGCGGTGAACGGGAACTCATAGGTCCATATCAGTTTGCCGCAGTCTCACCTCTGCCCACCAGTTATTATTAACCCCACTGCACAGCTAAGGGTACCATTTACGATGCTCCACATCTAATGGGTTTTAATATGTTTAATTATAACCGTTGCGTTTTTTCAGCTCTCAATGGATTTCCAGCTCTGGTTTCTATTCCTAGTACTTTTACGTTAGATATTTAGTCCAACAACTGACGCAAACCCTTCCATTCTCTTCGACGATTGTATTGACATCGTGAACCAACATCCCTTTCTCTATTCGCTTTTGGGATGAACAGCTATCTGGTGTAATATCCAGAAACCCGACAGTACTGGATTCGAACCAGTGACCTACGGTTTAGAAGACCGTTGCTCTATCCAACTGAGCTAACCGCCGCTAAAGTGGACCGAGGTGGAATTGAACCATCGACGCGCAGCTCTTCAGGCTGCCGCTCTACCTACTGAGCTATCGATCCATATATGCACCTTACTGGGCTCGAACCAATGACCCTCTGCTTGTAAAACAGATGCTCTCCCAGCTGAGCTAAAGGTGCAAACTTGCATATTTCTTACACTTTATTTAGCAACACCAGATTATTTTTGTGTACTGGCGAGTTTTAACTTTTGTATATGCTTCAATCTACAGTTATTTAATTTATATCTGTTTTCTGAAGTATATGCATCTTTGTAATCAATATTACATTCATCAAGATAATCTTTAAAATATATAGTATCTCTTCTTGCAAGATGACCAGGAGATTTTAATATAGAATTAAAATCATTATGTTGAATCAAGCAAGGACGATACTGAAGATGTGTAATTCCAAGATTAGATAATGCTGCATTTTCAACTATAGACCATAATCTATTTTGAAAGAATGTTCCTTTAATATTATTCATTGCTTCAGCTATTTGTTTACCAATTCCTTTTGGATAATATGTACATTGATTATATTCAAATGGAGCTAATCTTGTATGTGTTTCAAACCAATAATTTGGTTGAGTGAAGAAATTAATTACTTCTGTTGGATGATTATTAATAACATTTTCAATTTCTTCTTTAAAGTTTTTACATAATATTAAATCATCTTCTAATAATACTGCATTTTCATTACCAATTTGTGATAACATTCTTATAAATGAATCTACTGGTTGATGCTCTGTATCAACTAATAATTCATATTTAATTTGATTATATGAATCGTCTAGTTTTCTCTCACCAGTTGTTCTAACATAATATTTTATTTCCATTTTTATCCTCCAATTAAATCCCCAATATTCTTGCCGTTTATTATGGGTTGTCTATCGTAGCAAATAAAAAATTCACTACTTATCTTTCAACGGCTAATAGACAAAGTGACCACGGCGGGGTTCGAACCCGCAAATGCCGCCGTGAAAGGGCGGTGTGTTAAACCATTTCACCACGTGGCCATATATTCTGGCGGTGACTGCGCGGATCGAACGCGCACATCGCTTTATACGATGGATGCCTTAGCAGGGCACTGAGATACCGTTACTCCAAGTCACCAGCTGGACGATAGGACCAGGGTCGAACTGGTGATCACGGTGTTGCAGACCGTTGCCTTACCACTTGGCTACCTACCGTATATAAGTGCTCCAGGCAGGAGTCGAACCTGCACTCCTCTCGGAACCAGTTTCTAAGACTGGCGTGTCTACCAGTTCCACCACTGGAGCATAGATAATTAATAATGCGCTTTTGGTGGGATACCCGAATGAGACTAAGGCTCAGTGTCCCGTCAACAAAGCATCCTTAACCTCGGGCAGTTATTCAAAAAATTTGTTCATATAGTCACTAAGATCGGCACCTTAGCACTTTTATGCACTCCATCTTTTACTCTGTAACCCGCATATTATGCAGTATCCCCGCAAAAACGCACTATTAAAGCAGAGGTGGAAGGACTCGAACCCACAACCATCGGTTTTGGAGACCGCTGTTCTACCAATTAGAACTACACCTCTATATTTGATGGTGTGACGTACTGGGATCGAACCAGTCACCTTCTGAGCCACAATCAGACGTTCTACCATCTGAACTAACGTCACCATATAAATAAGCAGGACTAACTGGGGTCGAACCAGTAAATGACGGAGTCAAAGTCCGTTGCCTTACCATTTGGCTACAGTCCTATATAAAAAATAAAGGTCGTTAATGGGACAGACATCCATCTGCCGCCCATAGAGTCACGTTCACTCTAGTATATGCATACTACCATTATGACAACCTTTATTGAACGCCCATTTTGGTACGTCCTTCGCGCTAACGGAGGGATTCGAACCCCCAAGTGTTTTACCACCGACGGTTTTCAAGACCGCTGCATCAGCCGCTCTGCCACGTTAGCATATTGGAGCAGATGACGGGAATCGAACCCGCATCACCAGTTTGGAAGACTGGAGCACTAACCATTGTGCTACATCTGCAAATATTTTTTAAAGTCGGAGTAGCAGGACTTGAACCTGCGGTTTCTAGTTCCCAAAACTAGCGACCTAACCAACTGGCCCATACCCCGATATGGCGGAGACTGAGGGACTTGAACCCACGACCCTCTGATTAACAGTCAGATGCTCTAACCAACTGAGCTAAGCCTCCACATATTAAAGGCTACTTTCTATCGTAGCCATCAATCGCTAATTGCTTTTTAGCATAAATATCAATACCATTTAAAGACATTTCTTTATAAGTAACTAATTCCCATAATTTCTTATCTTCACAATATTCAAATACAAAATATTCCCATTTTGTAACAGCAATATTAATTGAACCATCAGTATTGTAATATGCTAAAATTCTATTATCAATCGCATTACATATATTATTAATAGTAGTAATATAATCTATTCTACCACGTTCATATCTGGCAACTAAGTTAGATCGGCTATCCATTTTCTCAATAGCGTGATCTGTGATATGAAAATTACTCTTAATAATATCAATTACTTTTTGTCTAACGTCTAAACCGTGACGTTTCTTTAATTGTTCTATTGTTAACATTGATAACCTCTCTTTCTATTTTTATTTTCTCTTATACATTTTATACCATTCTGAATATAATTGTTTTCTGGTATATTTTTCTATTGGTTTATGCTTATATGTATATAAATCATCATAATATAAACCATCTGCTTTATTATATCTATAATAACTTAGATATTTATTAAAGCTACAAGTTGAACCATAATCACTAATATCATATTGTTCAAACATCTTTTTGTAGTGACAGCCATCAATACTAGTATCTAAATCGTGTTTAGCGATTCTTCTTACTCTATGATTTGCAACTTTTTTATTGTGCTTTATATCACCACAATATGGAATTTTCTTAAAACTTCTAGACATTTTCTTAAAACTCCTTTTTAATTTTTTGGTCCCCCGAGCTGGATTCGAACCTGCACGATCTTACGACCAGCGGATTTTAAGTCCGCTTCGGCTACCGTTACGACACCGGGGGATTTGTGAAATTATATTTAATTGGTGGACCGTACCGGGATCGAACCGGTGACCTCCTGCGTGCAAAACAGGCGCTCTCCCATCTGAGCTAACAGCCCATATATTTGGGCGCGGGTATAGGGTGCCGACTTCCTATTCTAAATGTTACTCCATTCTATATGTAGAATCTAGAATCCATATAGTTTTCTTTCACACTTGTATCACCGCCACGCCTACAATTACGCGGCCGCTCTTTTCGACGAATACTGTCAACGACATTTGAGCTAACCCAATCGCTTGGCCAGAGAAGGACTCGAACCTTCGAACTCATTAGAGGGCGGATTTACAGTCCACTGCAGTTGCCGCTGTGCCATCTAGCCATTTTGTGAGATTTCTCTCACTATATAAGATTAAATCATTAAGATATTATTTTTTATTGGTGGACCTGGGGAGATTCGAACTCCCGTATTTAATAAACTTTTATACATTTTCTACATATTATCTTATTTATAATTTTTTGAAGTAAATGTAATAGAGTAAATAAGCAAAACTGTTATTACACTTCACAGCCAATGCATTAATGTTTAATGGTTGACATTAATTTCACGTACTATATTTATTTCGATTGATTTGATGACTGCCATTACTGTCAATCTATACCATTATGATGAAGCTACAGACTAATTATGGTAATCATTAGTGGTAGCTGTCTAATGCTATGACTAGACTAATGCGTAAGCTCTTTGAGCTCTTGCTAGACAATTAACTGCTCTAGCTACAGTTAGAGTATTTGCGTTTATTCAAACCTCGACGTTGTTAACCCAGTCTACTGGATATGCTTATGTATAATTATCTATCAAAGCGAATCCTAAAACAAGCCCAGATATCGGTTTCGGAATAAATTCCTACTTTAAAAATTGGAAACAAGCGTGCTTACTTCCTACAAAAAGACCATTTACTTTTTCAATTGTTTTATTATATTATTACACTTATTTATATTTTTTTATACTTGTTAAAAACATAAAAAAGCGTGATAAACAAACTTTATCACGTTTATATTACTATGCTGAGAATAATGTTGCTAACTTTCTTTGCATTGATTGAGCAGTGTATGTTTCTGTCTCACCAATTACTGAAAAGTGTAGTGTTGTTCCTGCTGTTAATTGAATTGTGAAAAGTCCTAATAAAGACTTTGCATTAACAGCGTTACTAGCATTTGTACTATAAACGTTAACTTCACAATCGGTATGAATTGCTAAATTACTGATCGCAGATGCGACTAACGCTTGACTTAGATTCCCGTTTTCGGGAAGTTTAAATTCAAATTGTGTCATAGTTTTATCCTCCGTAAAAATTTCTTTTCTTAACCTCTAATATATTGTTGTGTACAATATTTTATTTTATATAATACACAATTATAATATATTGTTGCATAAATTATTTTATTTTAGAAAATAATAGAAATATTGTGGCACTGGCTCTGATCCCAATTCAAACTTTATAAAAAGTAAGCACCACTAGCTGCTATTATATTTTAAAATGCATAATGAATATTCTTATCATAAACTCTTTCAAATACTAAATGCTTAACAAACTTAGTATTCTTTAGTTTATTATATTCCTTTTCATATTCTTTCTTATATTTATCATATGCTTCATTATATTCTTCTTTTGTTTCAAAATCATCTGCATCTGGTTCATAGATTTTCTTATTTGATAAATATCTTTCAACATATGCTGTATAATCAATATTTAATTTAGCTGCTGGTATGATATTATTTAATGTTTTATCATCATATTCAATATCAATTGGATTATACTTGATGTATAAATATGATGTATCTGTATTCATATAGAATTCTTTAATATCACTTGTAAATCTATCAAGATAATATTTTCTTCTATCTGATTGAGTACCATCCATAAACACAGCATAAACATTGTATCTCTTTTCTTCAACATTTACAATATTTAAATCTGATATAGCATCTTCAAACGATGTTCCAAGATTTAATTCAACTGCAATTGCTCTTAAGCAGTCATAGTTTAAATCAACCTTTTCTGCAAAAGATAATACTTTATCAATTTCATTATGATATTTTTCAAATAAATTATCTTCCATATATTCTCTAATTTCTTCCTTTTCTGGATAATCAAATCTAAAATGGAAATGAAATCTTCCTGGTCTATTTACTAAGAAATCAGAAATATTATTAAGATTATTACAAGTAATAACAAATATCTTTTTTGAACTTGCCATTCCATCAAATAATGTTAATAGTGTATTTT
>Ga0247609_10003302_pt1 | contig 16408 bp, 17 predicted proteins | sample 172DNAGHGlowgp2_FD_193487 | JGI IMG/M metagenome (GOLD analysis project Ga0247609, IMG submission 193487) | Sheep rumen microbial communities from Palmerston North, Manawatu-Wanganui, New Zealand - 1728 DNA GHGlow gp2 | ecosystem: Host-associated > Mammals > Digestive system > Stomach > Rumen ...
GTCATCGAAGCACTGGAATTTGTATTCTACCATACGCAAGAGGTAGACTACAGAGGTACGTTTCTTGAAGCTTATAGCACAGAAAGACCTTGTAATATTTATATAAGGTCTGATTATGGGACTTATATGATTAAGAAACTTTCAGACTTCGAGTATAAGTATGACCCCAACGAAGATAAAAGATTCATCCAAGATGAAAAATTTAAGATTGAACTCATGGAAAGAGAGTTCAATAGTCAGTTCAGTTCTAAAGAGCTTGAAGACAGAATGACAAATCAAGCTCTCGCTATTCTCGATAATAATAATATGCATACACAAATTGAAAATAAATTAGAGCAATTTCTTAACCGCTACTTTAATGGTCAGTGGTTATCATATACTGTAGAATCTAGACAATTAGATTCAATCTCAACACAGTATACGCTCAAAGTGAAATATAATAGCGGTGAGACAATTGAACTTAAGAAACCTCAGACATCTCTCAACAAGAAGAAGTAAAATATAAAGGGTGGTTAACTCCACCCTTTATTTCTTGTTATGTAAAAGTAGAATATAATACTTATATATAATTATAGTGATGCTAGGACAATAGTCTTAGCAGAGTCATCCCAATATTCAATAAAGGAGGTGAAATAGGATGACCAAGGTGATGTGGTTCTCACGTCATGACATGACAGAAGACCAGCTGGCTGCTCTTGTTAGCAAGCTCGGTGAGGTCGAAGTCATGAAGATTGACAGAACTATCCAGACAGCTTTCGAGCTGGCCGATGAGGTTGATGAGTGCGATGTAATCGCTATTGTAGCGCCTATCAATCTTCAGGCTCAGTTTCTTAAGCTTGCCAAAGATAAGCCAGTCATCATCGCTCAGAGCAGGCGTGAGCTTGTAAAGAACGAAGATGGCAGTGAGTCTAAGGCAGTCTTCGTCTTCGAGGGTTGGAAACAACTCAAGAAGATTGAAGTAGTCATGGAGGACTTCGCTTGAGTGTGTGACTGAGTAAGACTCCGAGCACCTATGCTTGGGAACAGAAAATAGGAAAAGATAAAGGGCTTTCACAAGCCCTTTGTTTTTTGTCTCTTTAACATTTAAGTAATATGAAAGGAGGAGATTATATGCCAATTAATAAAATGAATCTCTTGCTTAATAAGATAGAAAGGCGTCTAGGAACAAAGCCATTAATGCTTCCTGAAGACATTGCTAAAGATAAATGGGTAGATGAGGTAATTATTCCAGATACATTACTTACATTCAGTCGTTACTTTCCTCATATGGTAAGAATTAGATTAGACCCTAGAACCAATAAGAAAAAGGGAGATTATTATGTTATAGATAATGCTCTGGTTGGTGGACAAGAAATTCTATCGGTCAGGGATATTGGATGGGATGAACTAGCTAACGAAAATAGTATGGTAAGCCAGGCAGGAATCGGCATGTACGATTATTTATCAGCATATAATAATTACAGCTGTGATGATATTGCCCTTCTTCAGAGTCGGGCCGACATAACATCTATGTTTAATAATACTATATTTGTAGACTTTAAAGAACCTAATCTTATTAGATTACAGTCGGTTACAGCTGGTACTATAACAGATTCGTTAGGTGAGTTGCCTTTAGATGTGTTTGTATGTCATCCAGCTAACTTAATGACTATACCTGGCACAATGATGGGTGTATTTGAGAATCTTGCTACAGCAGATGTAGCATCTTTTCTAGTAGCATATTTACAACACTATGATGGACTTGAGACAGTATTTGCTGGAGTAGACCTTAAATTAAACTTCCTTGAAAACTGGGCAGGAAGAAGAGAAGATTTTATCAGTGAACTTAAAGAAGGTTATGTTAGTGCTGCAAATAAGAATCAGCCATTAATGTTTTGCGTTTAAAATATTTACAGGCAGATTCTATCTGCCTGTAAATTATTATGTTTTAAACATTATTATAAAATTAGGAGTACTGGAGGTATGATACTTATGACTAAATTAAAAGAACAATTTTATATAGGTCAGGTTATAAACGATTATAAGGTTATAGGATTTGATAAAGATAAGAAAGGAGCTCTTACAATTGAGTGTAAATGTAATATATGTTCAAGACAAAAATCTATAAGAGTATATGATATAATTAGATTTCCAGGTTCTACTACACATAAGTATTGTAAAAAGTATGACCATGAAATCGGAGATACTATAAATGATATGAAGATACTCAATATCTATATAGACAATAATCATGCTTTAATATATGATTGTGAATGTATGATATGTGGTAAACAAAAGAAGATATATGCTTATGAAATTCAATCTAGTAGCGAATATTATACTCGTCATGAACATTGTGATAGATTTTTAACAACTAAAGGATTAGCTAAAGATAATCCTAGAATGTACAGCATATGGAAGAACATGAAACAAAGAATAAATAATCCAAATAACAAGGATTATAAAAATTATGGTGGTAGAGGTCTTACTACAGATTATAACAACTTTAATAATTTTTATGATGACCTTCATGAAGAATATTATAAAGCTTGTGATATATTAGGTGAACAAAATGTATCTATGGATAGAATTGATAACGATTTGGGATATGTTAAGGGCAATATTAGATGGACTGATAATATAACACAAGCTAATAATAAAAGAATGCCGATTACTAATGAAAAGATATATTGCTTTTCTCCAACAGGTGAAATATATATTACAGACAATAAAACTAAGTTTGCGACAAACCATGGATTCTCACCTCAAAGTATATGTGATGTTTTACATGGTAGAATGGATTATGCTAAAGGTTGGACATTTCGCTCAGTTAATGACCCGCAACTTCTCCTTTTCAAACCTCAGAATGTGATAGAAGAATTCTATTACTAAAATAATTATTATTTATATATTATATTTGTGATAGGACCAGTTCCTATCACAAATATTTTATCTAGGAGGTCTTCACAATGATGGAGAACAATATTACAATGACAAACGGAAATGAAGTATGTATTAACACAACAGGAGATTGCTCAACATGCATGATTCCAAAAGTTGGAACTTGTAATCATGATAGATATCATGATTATATTAACAAGAAAGGTGGTGAAGTAAGTGCTTATGCTTTTACTAAAGCTGAGAATACACTTGAAATCACTCTTAAGGTAAACCCTGAAAAACTTATTGGAAAGACATATAAAGAAATGACAGAACTGCTTCTTAAAGCAGTAATTGGAAGTAATGTATCTATAGAAGGAGAGAGACCTTTCCCTATGGAATGTGGCAAATTCTATGATATCAATCAAGAAGCTATTATCAAGAGAGCAAGTGTGGATGAATTTGATGGATTAATTGTAGCACTTGATGTACCTTTCATCCAGACAGACAATCCAACACTTGATTCTATTTGTGCACCTGAATTACCAGAAGATGAAGAAGATGATTAAGTAATTGTAAAATATACTGTCTAAGATAGGCATTATAAGTTATCAAGAAAATACGTCAGCGTACTCTATGGGTACGCTGACATTCATTTTTTCTTATTTTTTGTTTTAACGAATAGATAACATTGAAGTAAACCAAATAAGAAAGGAGTCGTGTTTATCATGACTGTAAAAGAATTTAAAGAGCTATTCCTATTCAAAGGAGAAATAAAATTCTTTGATTATGCAACTGGAGACGCTATCGGTGAAGAATTTAAAACAGAGGAAAATGAACGATTGCAAGAACTGGAAATCGCTGGTATTGAATTAGGAATTAAATCTATTAATATCACTCCTCAAGATTATTCTTATGTACCCATTATGAAAATTTTTGTAGATGTTACAAAAACACTTAAAATGAGAGAAGCTATCAGAACTATCGAAATGTCTCAATATAATACTTGGTATATTAAAGACGTTGAAGACAACCTTTTATATTCAAACGATGAATATGTTAAAGGTTATGCAGACCCAAGATATAGAGCAAAGTTAAGAGATTTACCAATTAAGGTTCTTAATTCTATAGTAACTAAAATCAGAACTACTTGTGATGGTCATATTACATTTAATATTATTGATGAAGAAGAGGAGTGATTTTCATGACAATTGAAGAAATGAAAAGATTGGTTGGAGGAGATGAAGTATTAAAAGCTAACGCTGATATTATAAAATTATCAGAATACTGGCTAAACAAAGAATCTAAGGAAGAGGAGGAAATAGAGGTATTTACACTTAACCCTAACGGAACAGTACCTTTATCTACAATGATAGAGGCACTTGAAAGAAGGAAATGTCGTTATGTAGTGAATCTCTTTGATGAGTTTTATGGTCATTATAGTAAATGGGCGTCAGACCCAGTGTTATATGATGACTTTACTCATAACTTCTTAGAGATTCGCAGAGGGGATAACAAAGAAGAGATTGTGAAAAGAACACTTCAAGAAGCCATTCCTAATATAGAGGATGTAGTTGTTGATTGTATATCACCCAAGCATTTCTCTAAAGAAGGTTCTTTCATGGTAATAGACCCAGAATATGAGCATTACTATATAATATACTGTAGATATAAAGCTCAGTATAATGAATCTTTGAATCTCTTACTCGGTTCACCAATGGACTTAGATAAACTTACATCTAGTCTCTCTAAAATAGATGTATTTGAGAAGAGTCTTATTGGATGGAAAGATGCTCATAAATACGGAATGAACGAAAAGGACTTCTTGAACTTAAAGTCATACTATAAGGAGGAAAATGATGTATGAAATTAAAAGAAGTATTAAAACATTTAACAGGGTATTATTGTATTATACTTTGTGAGAACAATGAACGTATTTGTACAAATCATGAAGATTATCTTAATATTTACCCAAAAACTACAGAAGAAATCTTAAAACAATATGAAAATTATAAAGTTTCTGAGATAAATGGAACTTATGATGGATGGTCTAGTCCATGGATTGATTTATATATCGATAAGGAGGAAAACTAATATGGAAAATAATTATATGGTTATGAAAAGAAACGGTACTGTCGAACCTTTTACTCCAGACAGAATCAGAGAGGCTATTCGTAAAGCAGTAATTGCTTCTCATACACAAGAGGAACTTAAAGATTTTAGTAATCTTGTTCTTGAAAAACTTACATCCGATGTCGTTGTTCAGATTAAAGATATCTTTGATAAACAGACTGATTATCCATCTTCAATTAAGAGTATTGATATTAACACTATTCAAGATATAGTAGAACGTACTCTCATTAAGAATGGCTTTGCTGATACTGCTAAAGCATATATTTTATATCGTAGAAAGAGAGACGAAATTCGTAGTACAAGAGATAGTATCTCTAAAACAATCTCTGATATCTTAATTAAAGATTCTAAAGATTGCGATGCTAAGCGTGAGAACGGTAATGTAAATGGCGATACTCCAATGGGTACTATGTTGCAAATTGCTAGCGGAGTATCTAAAAATTTCTATATTAATAATATGATGAGTAAAGATATTGCTAAGGCTGAAACGGAAGGATATATTCATATTCACGATTTAGACTTTTATAAACTTACTGTAACTTGTGTTCAAATGGATTGTGAGAAGTTATTTAAAGGTGGTTTTAACACAGGTAAGGGACAAATTCGTGAACCTAATAGTATTACAGCATATGCATCGTTAGCTGCTGTAGCAATTCAAGCGGAACAAAATTTTCAGCATAGTTTTCTGTGCCTTTAATCAGAAATGGTTAAAGAAAACGACGTGAACCTGTTTATCAGCAGGGTGTAAAAGAATCGTTAAGATTTGAGTAGTAAATGACTCATTAATTCTTTTGCTAACGGGGAATACATCAGAATCCCGTGCCAAGCTTCTTCTATAATCTCGCTACTATTATAAGGTGGTGATATTATGATTAAAATAAATGAACTCTATAGTTTAGAGAATATATCGGATTGTTATTATGTAAACGATAATTGTCAGGTTATAAATATTAACACTGGACATATTAAAAGTCAAGCACTAGGGCCTCGTGGTTATTTTTATGTATCATTAAATGAAAAGATTACTAATAGACAAGTTAAAGTATGTATGCATAAAATAATAGCATTGGCTTTTATAAACAATGGACCATATGAAGTTATTAATCATATAGACGGTAATAAACATAATAACGATGTTTCTAATCTTGAATTCTGTACATATGCGTATAATACACAACACGCATATGTAAATGGATTGATTCCTATTTATTCTAAGAAATATAGAATAGAGAGGTTTGTTCCACCATTCTTTATAAGTTATCATGAAGGTACTATAAAAGAACTAGTAAATGAATTACAAATTCCTCAAGGTACTTTATATGATATATTCTATAAAGATAATCAGATTCATAATACTTATGGTATATTGAGAATAGAGATTATAGAAGATAGAAGGTCTAGAGACTATCGAAAGGATATATATCTCGCTTAAGGAGATTGAAAATCGAGTAGAGTAGGGCTGAGATTGATACAGACCCAAAGTGCGTCGGGGCTGACCACTTGAAGGTGAAGCCTGTGATATAGTCCTGGTTATGTAATGTAACCAGGGTGGGATTTCTATTCCTAACTTTGATTTTGCTATGGCACCTGGTATCTATAAATCATTTAGAAAAGCCTGGAAACGTAATGTAGAAAAGGCTATCGAGTTTGGATTTTTAAATAAAGATGATTTTACCCTTGTCATACACAAAAATAAAAATATAACTACTCTTACAGATAATGACGAATATAAATATGTAAGAATAAGTAATATCTTTGATGAAGAAGATGAATTGATAGAATCTGTACTTTGTGATAAAAAAGACTATCAGTATTTCAATAAAGAAAAAACTGGAGATTGTCTTGATGAGCAATTATATAAGATAATTGATATGACTAAGAAAGATGTAGAACGTGAGTGTTATCAAGCTATGGAAGCATTTATTCATAACCTTAACACTATGCACAGTAGAGGGGGTGGACAAGTCGCCTTTTCGTCAGTGAACCTGGGCTGTGCGTTATCTGAGGCAGGTAGAATGGTTACAAAGAATCTTCTTTTGAATCTTGAGGCTGGTTTAGGTAATGGTGAGACATCTATCTTTCCTATTACTATTTTCTTAGTAAAAGAAGGATTTAACTATAATCCAGAAGATAAGAACTATGATTTATTTAAGTTAGCTTGTAGAGTAACAGGTAAACGTCTCTATCCAAATTTTTGCTTCGAAGATTCTCCATTTAACGCACAATATTATAAAGAAGGAAGACCTGAGACTCTTGTTCAAACAATGGGTGAGTGATTGACCCAAGAGTAATAGAGATATTATTCTAAGTACTGGGCAATATCGGTGGAATCTTAACTGATGGTACCGAGGTAACTTATACCTTAACAAGTATAAGAACCGTAACGAGTAGTAGTTGAAACTCTTATATAGAGAATATAATACTACCAAGAGTGTCCAGCACTGTATTTATAGAATACACTATCATATGATAGCCTAACGTTAAACGAGGGTGAAAATCTACTCTGAGCTGGTCTGATTAACAGACGTATCGTTTTGAAAATATAAACGTATGAGTGAAAACTCCAGAAGTATAGGATAAAGAGCCTATACGATAACATAACTGTGTCGTACAAGAGTTATGGGTAATGTCTATGACCCAACGAGAGAGATTTCTCATTCTAGAGGTAATCTTTCTTTCACTACAATTAATCTTCCTATGCTTGCTATTGAAGCTAATCATGACGAAAAGAAATTCTATGAGCTTCTTGATAAGTACTTAGAACTTGTAAAGAAACAACTCTTAGAAAGATTTGAAATTCAGTCTCATATTAAAGTAAGAAATCTTCCTTTCCTTATGGGACAAGGTATTTGGCTTGATTCTGAAAAACTTGGACCTGATGATGAAATTGGTGAAGTTCTTAAACATGGTTCTCTCTCTATCGGTTTTATTGGTCTTGCTGAAACACTTATTGCACTTTACGGTCATCATCATGGAGAGGGTCAAGAGTATTGGGATAAAGGATATGCTATTGTGAAACATATGAGAGATTATACTGATAAAGTAGCTTCTGAAACTCATCTCAATTTCTCTGTATTAGCTACACCTGCCGAATCTTATTGTGGTGCAGCATTAAGAAAGTGTAAAGCTAAATATGGTGTAATTGAAGGTGTTACTGATAAAGACTATTTTGTTAATTCGTGTCATATACCTCCAGCTTTTAATATTACAGCATATGATAAGATTAGACTCGAAGCACCTTTCCATGAACTTTGTAATGCTGGTCATATTGCATATGTAGAAGTAGATGGTGATGCTAGCAATAATCCTAAGGCTATTGAAGCTATTGTAAAGTGTATGCATGATAATAATATTGGATATGGTGCTATTAATCATCCTGTTGATACAGACCCAGTTTGCGGATATACAGGAATAATTAATGATACTTGTCCTAATTGTGGAAGAAAAGAAACTGAGGATAATCGTTTTATAAGACTTAGACGTATTACAGGCTATCTTACAACAAGTCTTGAATTTTGGAATGATGCAAAGAAAGCTGAAGAAAAAGACCGTGTAAAGCATGGTGCTAGATTTCCTGAAGAATAAAGGTGATTATATGTCTATTCAAGATACTGTCTTTGGATTACTAAAAGATAATCCAGAGCTTCGTTGCAGTGATAAGTTAATTGCAGCTGAGTTATTAATTCAATCTCCAATATATAATGCAAAACCACTTACATTAGATGTATATTTACATTCTAGTCAAGATTGGCTTACTGCAGTATATGGCATTCCAGGATTCGAAACTATAAATAGAGCTAGAAGAAAATATCTAGAGAAGAATCCGTTATTAAGACCTGATGCGAATTCTACAACTAGAGCTGATAATATAGACAATAGAATTAGTAAGAAGACATATGATAAATATAATTTAGACCCAGTATTTGTTTATCTAGAACCAAAATAACTAACTAAATTTCGTATCGTTTATATAATATTAATGTGAGTAGTAATACTACTCACATTATTTTAATATTTTATAAGAAAGGAATTGATAATATGATTATCGAATTCAAGAATGCAAAGAAAACAGAAAACGGAGAGTGTGCTATTTCCAAAGTTGTTGAAACTCTTGGAATCAAAAGTACAAGAGGCTATTTTGATATAGCTACAATTCCTGAAAACGTTCCTATCGACGTTAACCCCAGGAAAAACCATATCGATAGTGAAGTAACAGATGCTATCGAAAAGTCTTTGTCTGAAGGCAATCCTTTGTTTATGGAAATGAATAGAGGTTTGCTTATCATCTGTGAAGATGTTAAAATTGATGAAGATAAAAATTCCGTAACTGTAAAGGTCAATAACGACCCTTATGAAGGAATAGCAGATGGAGGACACACATATAGATGTGTTGTCAAATATTTACAATCACTTAAAACATCATCTATTCCTATTAAAAAGGATAAGATGTATGTTCCGATTGAATTTGTATGGGGAGATGCAGAGAGTAGACAAAAGTATGCTCTGCTCATCTCTATTGCGAGGAACACGGCTAAGCAAGTTAGTGATATTGCAATTGCTAATAAGCTTGGTAAATTTGACATGTTAAATAAGTTTTGGTACGGACAACCTTGGTCGTTCAGGGTTGTTTATGAAGAATCTAGAACAGCAGAATTGGGAATCGGTAAGATTTTACAGATTCTTAATATCTTTAATATGGATAACTGCAAAGCAAAGGACGGCAGCTTTAATCCGAAGTCTGCTATTAATTCAAAAGATGGTTGTAACAAATCATACGAAACTCTTTATGATGCGTATGGAGAAACAACAAGAAATCCATATTACGCAATGCGTAACATCATAATCGATATTTTCAATCTGTATGACTTTATCGAAAGTCGAATTCCTGAACTGGCTATTAATAAACTTAAAATAGATTGGAATTCTTTTGAATCTGGCAACGGTAGAGGAAGAAAGAAATTCGGTGAAATCACAAAAGACAGAAAGACATTATTCTATGACAATAAAAAATTATATTATTGTCCTAGAGTATTTGTTAAACCAATGATGTCTGTATTAAGACCATTAATTGGTTTGGATGACGATGGATTCTATAAATGGAATACCGACCCGTTTAACTTCTTTGAAAGATATGGTGCAGAGTTTGTAAAGATTCTGTGCGAATATTATTCAAATGACGGAAATCATTCTCCATCTGAAACTGCAAAGAATTGCAGTATGTGGAACGACCTGTATAAAAAATCTATCGAATCTGTGGAAAACGATAGAAAGTAAACCATGTTAATTAGGTTGGGAACTACTATGTTCCCAACCTTTTTATAAAATCTTATAATTTGAAAGGAGTCTTTATAATGAAAGACAATAAGTATTTAAATGAAAACGAAAAGGGAGATGTTACTATGAATAATGAAAACGAAATTAATTCTAAGGAAATTTATGGAGTTGAATATGTAAATACAACTCATGAAGATTATGTAATGAGTTATGTAAAAGACGCTGCTCTGAGACCTTTTGATGTTACTGGTCAGAAAGTAAATGAGTATACTCGTTCACTTACACCTCATCCTGACTGTTTCAAACAGCATGTAGATGAAAAAGATAGAGGTAAGAAGTATGGAGCAATCTATTACTTTCCTCACTATATCATCAAATCAGATACTAGAATCGAACCTGATGTAATGGATGCTGATATGGTAGATATTACTCATATCTGTGATTATCCTGATGATATAATTGTACTCATTGATAAAAAGGATATGAGCTGTAAAGGATTTAACAGATATATTCTTGACACTAAATCTGATATGCTCATTTGTCTGAATAAACTTAAGATTAAGTTTAGCGAAGACCCTGAGAGATTTACAGCATATCGTCAGATGGTGACTATGGTTAAGTTCATCAATAAGTATAACAAATATATTCACTTACTACCCGACAATGATGTTAAGTGGGTACTTGTTCATACACTCAATTATATTGATAATGGTGATGAGAAGAAGTATCGTGAATATCGTATCGTTACACTTAATATACCTAGTAATGTAACTACTGATATTAGAATTAAAAATCCCTCTGTTCTGAATAATAATGCAGAAAATCCTCTTATTAAAGATGATGTATGTAATACCGAACGCTTTAAAGCATTCGTTAATAAAAGCAACGACGAAAGAAAATACTGTTCTCTTCAATATATTGAAGATGTAATAGATATGATTGAAAATGATGATGAACTTGATAAAGAGATTATCATTAAGCTGTGGAAAATTGTTCTTAAAAATTTAATAAGAGCTTTCAATAGAAAGAGAAAGGAAGATTGGAATATAGAAAACATATGGGAATCAAATTATGGTAAAGCTCTTAATATGTTTATTGAATTTATCTGCAATAACAATAAATTCGTTAAAGAACTTACAGGTAAGTATGCACGTTTCTCTATCAAAGTCAACGATAACCGTACACTGAATTTGACTATAAAATATGAACGTGGAGAAGAATTAGACTATATGCTTAGAACTTCTCGAAAAATATACAACCCTGGAGATGAGATAACTGTATCTCATCAAGACTAATGTAATTTATCTATTGCAAATGATAGAAAGTAAACTCATGTTAATTAGGTTGGAGACTAATATGTCTCCAACCTTTTTATAAAATCTTATAATTTGAAAGGAGTCTTTGCAATGAAAGACAATAAGTATTTAAATGAAAACGAAAAGGAAGAAATCTACAGTGAGAATAATGGTGTTCGTTATGTAAACACCACTCACAAAACGTTCACTAATATGATGTATGGAAGATGTTATGCCTTTCCTAACTTCAATCTTTCTACAAGAAAGGTTACTGAATACAAGTGCGACCTCGGTCCTGCACCTGATGACGCTTCTAAAGATTGGGGAGCAATCTATTTGTTCCCACACTATCTTATTGAGTCTCATGATTATATCGAACCTGATATTAATGATACTGACTTGGTAAATATAACTGATATATGTTCTTATAATGAACTGCTTACAGTACTCATTAATAAGAATGATATGTCCTGTCCAGGATTCAAGAGATTCATTCTTGATACTCTGAACAATATGCTCTATTCTGTCAATGCATGTATGATTCCTACAACAATAGACCCTGAAAGATATTTATCTTATCGTCAATTGATGGTAATGGTTCAGTTCATCAATAAGTATAACAAGTATCTTGACATTCTTCCTTATAGATTTAAGTATGTACTTGTTCATATTCTTGATGATAATAATGATGAATGTGGTTATTATTATCGTTATAATATCGCTACTATTGCCGAAAATGGAGAAGTAATTGGTGATATTATGAACTGTCATCTCGTTGAAAAATCTGAAGTAGGAAAGACTTCTGATTACGATTACAGAAATGATAATCCAGAGTATAAGTATGATGTAGCAATGAATTTCATCACAAAGATGAGTGACAAGATTGACTATAAAATTGCTTCTCATGACGCTTTTAAAGATGACCTTATTACCAATTACAATTATAATCTCAGAAAGCTTGTAAAAGAGTTTAATGAGAAAGCTGATGAGATTGGTATCGAAAAAGCATGGAAGACAAAGGTAGGCTTCATTATCCTTAAGTATATCGACTACATTGCCGAGTTTAGAACTGAAGATATGAAACCTATCAAACTCTATATAAACGAACATAAGTGTTTATGCTTTACCGACAGAGTAAAGAAATCTGAAATCTCAGATAACTTCGGTACGTTCGTATTTAATGGAACTCTTCCTACTAAACAGAATGCAGAAGACTACAAGTATAATCCTTACGATTTCAAAGTTGAAGATGATTCGGATTATATTACCGAACCTGGCAGTATGATTATCATCTTTAATATCAATAATCTTGAAGATTAAGCATTATAAAAGAAGACTGACTATATGTCAGTCTTCTTTTTTTACATTATATATTATTATTGTGATAGTGGAAGTCATAGCCCTATCCTGTGGAGGACCGCTAGCCTATATAGGCACTATAAATTTATTATGGTCCAAGAGCAGTACCGTGAGGTATAATTATGAACACAATGAATCCAACAGTAACAATGAAGGGTGAGTTTATTCCCACGTTTGGTACAATAATTAATGGTATCGGAACTGTCAATACTGCCCTGGTAAGAGTAAGAACTACAGACTTAAAATTCTTACCTACAAAAGCCAATCCTCGTTCTTACAATGAGGGAGGAACAACAACCAAGAAGATTGCCAATACTCTCCGCAACGAACCAGAGCTCTTTGAAGTTCTTAACAGAGGACTCACAATTGTGTGCTCTGACTGCACATATAAATCTGGGAATGTAATCTTTACATTCACTGATGATAGCCAGGGACTTGTTGATGGAGGTCATAGCTTCTACACAGCTATGAAGAACCAGAACAGAGATGCAAAGGTTATCATCAAGGTTATCTATAACAACGGTGCAGAAGAATTAGCAAACAGAATCTCTGAGACCTTTAATACATCCGAAAAGGTCAAAGAGATGTCTCTCAATAACCTCAGGGGGTACTTTGAGTTTATTAAGAAAGAGCTCAAGAATAAAGAATATTTCTGTGACATCAAATGGGAGCAGAATGCAAAGAAAAGGATTTCGTGTTCCAGAATTATTGGATTGATGAACTGCTTCAATCCAATAAAGTACGGACATGGGGTGTTCGGAGAAAAAACGACTGGAAATCCGTCTGACTCTTATAATTCAGAAAATCATACTCAGAATGACTTCAAAAAGTGTTTTGAGAATTACGGTGAAACAATCAATAATCCGTACTACAAAATGAAGTATGTGATTCCAGAATTGATTGAACTGTTTGAATGGGCAGAGTGTAACTTTGTCAGACTCTACAACAAGAACAAAGGTTGTAGTTATAACAAAGTAATCGCTACACTGCCTAACAAGACAAAAGTAAAGTTATTTGAAATGGATGGAGGAAATCATACTACCTTGTTCTACAACAAAGAACTTGGTCAGTATGTTCCGACACCATTTATCTATCCAATCGTTGCACCGCTGAGAATCTTTCTGGAAGAAGACAAAGACGGATTCTACTATTTTATTGTAGACCCGAAAGAAATCCTTGAAGAGGTTGGTCCTTATCTGATTAAGTATGTGCTGTCTAATTACTTGGACAATTACTGCACGACAGCAATAATGAAAGAACCGACATTCTGGTCTACTCTTTATGAGAAGACAATTATTTTCAAGAATACAGCTATGCATAATTAATAATATAATAAGAAGGGCTGCTCCACTCCAGCCCTTCTTTTTTGTCCTCAACACATAATTTAACAATTTAGTAATATTTATATAAAGGAGTGTGTCCCTATGTTTGACCTATATAGAAACGACCAAATTTATAATATGGTTGCAGAGGGTGAGGTAGCTACGCTATTATCCCAATTCTCTAACTCATATGTTATGGATGTTATTAACAACTCTATTAGAAATAGATTTGCTTATAATCCAGCTGTCTCTAATCCAAATATTGTTAACTCTTATGAGATTAACTTTAAAGATATGCTAGGTAGATTTCCTTCTGATGCTGATAATATTATGTCTATTAGATATGAAACCTATCTAACTATCATCAATAAGATTTGTTCTTCTTTCAACGTACAATACGTTGGAAATGAACCAGATTGTTATATTCTAGCATATAATCTATACGACCTATTTGTTTCTGGCTATGCTAGAAACATTATTAATTTTTTCGCTCGTTATATCTATGCTAACAGAGAACAACTATATGCTGCTATGAATCTAGACCGATATAAGAAGATTAAAGACAGCACTTCTAATTATATCCGAAAAGCATATAATGACCAAACTGTATCTATTATAATTGCTAGAATCAAAGAAGTAATTTACTATATCTCAGGTTTCGATATAGATTTCTATACTTTCTTGACGTTTAACTATAATAGAGATATGTGTGATTTCTTATATCAAAACATTCAACCTTTTGGAAATATCTTTAAGGATGAATTCTGTCAAGTTATTAATAATCCAGAAATTCTAACAGAGATTAGAATTACAATTCAAAAAATGATGGAAGCTGATATGTTAGCTTCTCAACAACAACAGCAAATTGATAATAATCTAGAAGAGGAAGAAGGAGCTGAGTATTAATGCCAGTTATTAACAATGCATATCCAGTAGATGAAAATAATTATGCTTATTCACCATCTGATATGGATATTACTCATAAAGATATGAGTAGAAAAGACATCAATACTCTAATTGATTCTCTATGTAAAACTCGTATGGAGAATCCAGATGTGGTATTGATGGACAATATTAAAAATGAAGCTAAATTCTATGACCCTGTTGTTCAAGAAAAGAAAGAACTTGAACAGGATAATATTGCTGTTGAAGAAGAGATTCTCAAAGGTATTTTTGAATCTGATACACCAATAAGTGTTGAAGAGCAAAATGAACTTATTGCTAAAGGTATATACCAAAAGTATCAAGAAATGAAAGCGAGAAAACAAGGTAAATCTATACAACAAATGGCTAAGGAGGATAATGAAGCTATGAATGATATCGAAGCAGAGCTCAGGGTAAGTATAAATACACCTATGGTAGGTGATATTGAACAGGTGACAGAAGTTATTTCAGAAACACCTATGGAGGAAATTACGGAGAGTTCATTTCCAGTCGAGTTTACAGAAGAAAAAGAGTCTGCTGGAACAGGTGAAATTGCTAATCCAGTTGAAGGCACTACTCTGGTTAAAGAAGGTACTAGAGCGGATGCAATAAAGGAATATAATGAAGCATTGAAAACTGTCAATAATAATCTTAATACTATTTTTGATAAGATGGACCCCCCTAAATTAGAATATGACTTAACAGAAGAAGAGCTTAATGCAATGGCTAATTGTGATACACTAGCTATAGATGCTATGGAAGATACTACTCTGGTTGAAGAAAGTACTAGAGTGGATGCAGAGTCTGTAATTGATACTTTTGAATCAGAGAGAAATAAACCTGAAGAGAAGCATCTTTCTAAAGAGAGTATCGCTAAGATTGTAGGCGGTCTTCCTACTGCAGCGGCTGTAATGGCTAACCCACAGGAAGAAACTCTTGAAGACGTAATGATAGAGTTTAATGATACTGTAGACAGTATCAAGAATCTGCCAGAAGCTATTAATGCTAATAACAATGATGCAGAAGAAGACAAGCCAATGTCTGTTGAAGAGTTTAATGATGTTCCTGCAACTGAAATTAATCTTCCTGATGATGTAGTTACTTCTGCACTTATGGGGCAGTATGATAACGTAACTTATGAAGAAGCATTACAGCTTGTAGATGTAATGAATCGTTATAAGGCACATGAGAAGTTTAATGTATTCGAAGCTCTTCCAATGTCTATTAAGACAGTAATTCTTC
>Ga0247609_10003306_pt1 | contig 16393 bp, 8 predicted proteins | sample 172DNAGHGlowgp2_FD_193487 | JGI IMG/M metagenome (GOLD analysis project Ga0247609, IMG submission 193487) | Sheep rumen microbial communities from Palmerston North, Manawatu-Wanganui, New Zealand - 1728 DNA GHGlow gp2 | ecosystem: Host-associated > Mammals > Digestive system > Stomach > Rumen ...
CGAAGGGGTCGAGGGTCTGCGTGTGGGAGCCGTGCCAGGGGTTGCGGCGGTCCACCCAGCGCGCCACCCAGACACTGTCGCCCAGGGCCGACCCCTCGCGTAGGCAGTCGATGCGCAGCGTGCCTCCGCTGAACCACTGTCCGAAGTCCGTCTCCTGTCCGTGGGCCGACAGGCCCATGGCCATGACAGCCAGCATTATGACTACATTCTTCATGTCTCTCATAACGCACCCCATACGCCCTTTATTGCACTGTATGACAAGAAAGAATGAAAATAATTTTGCCATATCACGGAAATGTGCTACTTTTGCACTCTCTTTTAACGAAAGGAAGTATGCTGACAAAGCTCTATGACGAGAACCCTAACGTGCGGGAAGTAAGGCGTGTGGCCGACGCGCTCCGCAATGGCGAGGTGGTCATCCTGCCCACAGGCACCCTCTATGCCTTTGCCTGCTCGATGGAGTTCAAACGGGCCGTCGAGGAGATAGCGCAGTTGAAAGGGTTCAAGATTAAGCAGGCCAAGTACTCCATGCTGTGTTCCAGTCTGAGTCAGGCGTCGGAGTATGTGCGTGCCATGGACCGCGACACCTTCGCTCTGCTCAAACGGTCGCTGCCCGGCCCCTTCACGTTCATCATGGAGGCATCGGGGGCCGTGCCGCGCAACTACCAGAATCAGAATCACTCTATCGGTATCAGGGTGCCCGAGAGCGCTGTGGCCCGAGCCATCATAGAGGAGGTCGGAGCGCCGCTCATCGCCACCTCGGTGCGCCCGCTGGGCGACAGCGGCGACGAGCCCGAGAACTACACCGACCCCGAGCTCATACACGACCGCTTCGGGTCGCGTGTGGCCATGGTCGTGGACGCCGGCGTGGCCGACCCGCTCCCTTCGACGGTGGTCGACTGCACCGACGGTATCACCCTCGTGCGGCAGGGTAAGGGGGAGATTGACCTATGAAGACAGGCCTCACTTTCTACAGCGGCCACGGCGGTTGCCTCACCCGCCTCATTGTGCTTTCCATAGCCGTCATGCTCGGGGCGTGGCTCCTGCCGGGCGTGGAGGTCTCGTCGTTCTGGGCGGTGTTGCTCACGGCGGTGGTCATCTCGCTGCTCGACAACCTGGTGCGCCCCATCCTCATCGTGGTCACCCTGCCGGTCACAGCCATCACCCTGGGCCTCTTCCTGTTTGTCATCAATGCCGTGATCCTCGTCATGGCCTCGGCCATCGTCGACGGCTTCGACATCGGCGGCTTCGGCTCGGCTCTGCTGCTGAGCCTGGTCATCACGGTCGTCAACTACCTCCTCGAACTGCCCAACCGCTACCTCCAGCGCGAGGATATGCCCGACAAGCGCCGCTCCGACGACGACAGCGACGACGACGGCTTCACACCGTACGAAGAAATAAAAGATTAGAAGACTGACGCCGCTGTCCCTGCCGGGGGAGCGGCCGAACGCATAAAAACATACAAATATGATGAAACAGATAACCCGTGCCGCCGAACTCACCGCGGCCATAGAAAAAGCCAAGGCCCAAGGCTTGGAGATTGGACTTGTGCCCACCATGGGAGCCCTCCACGAGGGACACCTCTCGCTCATAGAACGCGCCACGCGCGAGAACGACCTCGTCGTGGTCAGCCTCTTCGTGAACCCCATCCAGTTCAACAACAAGGAGGACCTTGCCAAATACCCCCGCACCATCGAGGCCGACCTCGCCCTCATCGGTACGCTCCCGCAGGCCCGCGCCACCGAGGTGCTTGCCTTCACCCCCACGGTGGAGGAGATGTACCCCGACGGGGAGCCCAAGGAGGTCTACCACTTCGGTCCGGTGGAGGAGGTGATGGAAGGGCCGCGCCGTCCGGGTCACTTCTCGGGAGTGGCCGTGGTGGTGCGCCGTCTCTTCGACCTCGCACAGCCCCGCCGTGCCTATTTCGGCGAGAAGGACTACCAGCAGATCGCTGTCATCCGCGCCCTGCTCGACCAGATTAAGTACCCCATAGAGCTCGTCGCATGCCCCATAGTGCGCGCCGACGACGGCCTTGCGCTGAGCAGCCGCAATATGCGCCTCTCGCCGGCCGCCCGCGCCATGGCTCCCGCCATCAACGCCACCCTCGAGCAGGCTGCCGAGATGGCCGAATACGAGGATGTCGACGACGTGAAGGAGTGGGTTCTGGACACGCTGGCCTCGTTCCACGAGGTGAACCCCCAGCCCGACGGGCTGCGCTTCGAGCCGGAGTATTTCGAGGTGGTCGACGCCGACACCCTTCAGCCCATCGACGATTGGGACGATGCCGGCGAACACGGTGCCGTGGGCTGCATAGCAGTGTGGCTCGACGGTGTGCGCCTCATCGACATTGTGAAGTTCTGACGGCGGGTAGTCCTCACACCTCCCTTATCTTGCCGTCGACGGTGCGACGGTAGAGGGTGAAGTGCCCTTTGACCTTCTCGAGGAAGGGAGAGAGGTTGTGTGTCGAGCGGCCGTAGTAGCTGTCGTAGATGATGCACAACCGCTTCCGCGACCGCGAGAGGGCCACGAAGAGGCGTCGTGCGTCTTCCTGTATCTGTTTCTCCGTCCAGCTGCGCTGGCCGGGGTAGCTGCCGTCGATGGCGCGGTATATGATGACGGTGTCGAACTCCAGCCCTTTGGCCTTGTGTACGGTCGAGATGATGTACCGCTCCTGCAGCGAGCCGCCGCAGAGGTCGGCCTCCTTGGTGGTGCAGAGATCGGTGACGTAGCGCTCCAGTTGCTTGCGCAGGGTGGGGTAGAGGTCGGTGCGAATCAGGTCGCACTCCACGTAGTGTATCAGGTGTCGCCATTTGGCCACCGGCTCCGCCAGACCGGCGGCGGTCAGGCGGCGGTACACCTCTTCCAGTTCTGACACGATGCCGTCATGCCGGGCGGCGTCGCGATAGATGTCGGCGTAGCGCTCGCGGAAGCGGGCTATCTGCCTGGTGTGGGCGGCGGCGAACATCTGCTGCCCGGCCACGAGCTGCATGGCGGCCGTGTGGCAGAAGCGCAGGAGGGAGAGGGTGGCCATGATGTCGTCGTCGGCGCGGTGGCTGTTCTGCCCTTCGAGGTGGAGGGTCTCGATGAGGTTCACCAGTTTGTAGTGCCGCAGCCGCGGCCGCACGAGGCGTATGTATTTCAGCGTGTCGAAGCACCGGGGGCAGAGTTCTTCGAGCACCAGCTCCGGGCACTCGCGCCGCAGGTTGTGCGAGAGGATGCTGTAGTCGAAGGCGGCGTTGTGGCCCACCAGGGCGCTCCCCTTGCAGTAGTCCATGAACAGCTGCAGCCCTTCGGCCCGCTTGTAGCGGCGGCTGGTGCGGTAGACTTCTATCATGGGGTTGGGGTGGCCCCCGACGGTCGGGGGCAGCTCGAGGGGGGTCTCCAGTATGATGTTGAAGGCCTTGCCCACCACGCGGCCCTGGCGCACGCGGACGGCGGCAATCTGTATGATGTCGTCCTGTTCGGGGTCGAGGCCGGTGGTCTCGGTGTCGAAGATGACGAGCTCTTCGGAGTCGTAGGCGTGGACGAACTGCTGCAGGTAGGAGGAATCGTCGTAGAGGAGGAAGTCGGTGGGGAGGAGGGCGCAGTTCCTCATGTCGCGCATCAGGGAGCGCGCTGCGGTGTAGGTGGGGGTGATGCCGAGGCCCCAGAGGAGGCGGGCCCAGGCGATGAACACCGTCTCGTCGCAGAGGACGCTGAGGTGTGCCAGAAGCAGGCGCACCGTGGGCTGGGAGAAGAGGTCGGTGCCGCTGATCTTGAAGTGTGGGATGGCGGCGGCGGCCATGGCGTCGGCCACCTCGTCGGCCTCGCGGTTGGTGCTCACGAGCACCGCCACGCGCCCGTCGGCGTTGTCCATCTCGCCGTAGCGCTTGGCGAAGCGGGCGGCGTAGTAGCTCTCCAGCTGAGCGTCGCCCACGTCGAGCAGGCAGAGGTCGGCGGGAGAGGCGACGGTGGTGTCGCCGGTGGAGGGCAGCATGTCGCGGTCGATGCCGAGGTTGCGCACGGCGTAGTCGTTCTGGAGCGCGAGGAGGTAGTGGGGCGAGCGGTAGTTGTTGTACAGGTGGTGTATGTTGCCGCGGCAGCGGCGCTTCAGGCTTTCGAGGGTTTCCAGCTTGGCGCCGATGAAAGAGAAGATGGCCTGCTGTTCGTCGCCGAGGTAAACGACGACGGCGTCGTCGGCGGCGAAGAGGTCTATCAGCGCGAACTGCAGAGAGTTCAGGTCCTGTACCTCGTCGATTTCTATCCAGTGGTAGAGGTGCGGGGCCTCGCTCCCGTTGTCACCGCGTTCCATAGCCGCCCTCTCCTCGTGCAGGTGCTTGTAGGCCAAGACCAGCAGGTCGTCGTAGTCGAGCAGGTCGTTGTCGGCCTTATACTGCTGGTAGGCGTGGGCAAGGAGCATGGTGTTGGCGGCAGGGAGCTCCTGGAGCACGCTGTAGCGCGAGGTGAGGCCGTCGATGTCGGCGTAGATTTCGGCCAGGCCGTTCTCGTCGGCCGGGCGGCCCAGCACGTCGCAGAGCTTGGTCATGGCCCCGGTGTGCAGCAGCTCGCCATGCAGCACGAGGTCGCCGCGCATGCCCAGCGTGAGCTGCCACAGCGCGTGCTGGTAGCGCATCAGCTCGGTGGTGCGGCTCACGATGTGCAAGCGCTTGCAGAGTTCTTCCTGTATGATGTTCTCCACGTCGCTCTCGTCGATGATGGCGCAGTTGTGGTTCACGACGCCGGCGTTGAAGAGCAACTGTGAGCAGTAGCGGTGTATGTTGCCCACGAAGAGGTCGTCGGGGACGGGGTTGCCGGTGCGGTCGGCGATGCGCTGAGCCATGCCTTTGGCGGCGCGGTTGGTGAAGGTGAGGCACAGCATGTCGCTGTAGGGGACGCCGGCGGCATGGGCGTGGATGACCCGTTCGGTCAGTATGTCGGTCTTGCCGCAGCCTGGGGGTGCCAAGACCAGATGGCGTCCGCTGCCGATGGCGATGACTTCCTGCTGCCAGGGGTCGAAGGTGCGCTGCTGCATGGGCGTCAGAAGGCTGTCACCTTGCCGGCCGGCCGGTCGCCGACGCGGACGAAGTAGACACCGGCCGCTGGCAGGTCGACGAGCAGTGTGGCCGAGGCGACGCTGCTGTGGAGGGTGCGGCCCATGATGTCGGAGACGACGACGCGCTCGCCTTCGGCGCCGGCCACGGTGAGCAGGGAGCCCTTGACGGAGACGGCGATGCCGTCGGCGGAGAGGTCCGCGATGCCCTCGAGGGCCTCGAAGTAGGCGGTGTAGGTGGCGTTGGCGGTGACGGTGACGTCGCGTGGGTTCTCGCGGTTGTTGTCCTGCCAGCGGAGGAAGCGGTAGCCGTCGTGGGGGTGGGCCGCGATGCGGACCATGCCGCCTTCCTGGCAGGTGCCGCCACCCTCGACGGTGCCCATCGACGTGTTGGCGCTGCGCACGGTGACGGTGTAGAAGACAGGCTGCGGTACGGGGGGCTCGGGGGTGTAGGGGGAGATGGTGACGTCGTCGATCCAGAGATAGTTCATGTCGTAGGTGTCGTGGTGGTGGAAGGCGATGTAGACGGTCTGTCCGGCGTAGGGCGTGAGGTCGACGCTCATCTCGGTCCAGTCGCCGTGTTCGGCGGTCGGGGTGATGCTGAAGAGCGTGGTGGTGAAGGCATCAATGTCGGTGGTGGTGGAGGAGAGCAGGATGTCGTATTTGTCTTCGGGGTAGGAGCCGTTCACCTTGAACCACCAGCGCAGTTCGATGGCTCCATTAGAGGGGAGGACGAACTGTGGCGAGACGAGGTAGTCGTCGGCGTTGTAGGCCACGTTGTTGCGCCAGGAGAAGGAGACGGCGCCGGTGCTACCGCTGTGGGCGGGCACGTCGGAGATGGTGTTGATGGTGGTCCACGAGTTGCCGTCGCCGTTGGCGTCGATAGCGGTCCAGCAGAGGTAGTCGCCCTCGAAGGACTCGGTGTAGGGGAAGGCGGTGACGGTGGTGCAGACGGACTCGAAGTATGCGGTGTAGGTGGCGTCGGCGGTGACGGTGACGGTGCGAGGATTCTGGGTGTTGTTGTCCTGCCAGCGGAGGAAGCGGTAGCCGCTATTGGGGTTGGCGGAGATGGTGACGGTGCTGCCGGCGGTGCGTGAGCCGCCGCCGCTCACGGTGCCCATGGCGGGGTCGGCGCTCTGGACGCTGACGGTGTAGACGGTCGGCGTGGGGACGCTGCCGCCTATGGCGCCGGCGGCGCTCACCTTGCCCCAGCCGTAGAGGTTGCTGCCGGAGGCGGGGATGACGCCGGTGTGGCTGTCCTGGCGTGCAGTGCTGCGTGCGATGGCGGCCACCTGGCTGAAGGAGAGGGTGGGGTTGTCCTGTAGCCAGAGGGCGACGACGCCGGTCATGAAGGGCGTGGCCATGGAGGTGCCCTGCATGACGGCATAGTATTCGGTCACGCCGCCGATGGTGGTGTTGGCTACGGCGTAGCTGCCGGTGCAGTAGCTGGTGTTGAACCTGTTGACGGGTGCGGCTATGTACTGGCCTGGTGCCAGGATGTCGGGTTTCACGCGGCCGTCGAGGGTGGGGCCGTGGGAGGAGAAGTAGCTCAGGTCGCCGACGGTCTGGCTCACGGAGTAGTGGTAGCCGTTGGTGGAGTTCCAGTCGTTGCGTGTGGCGTAGGAGCCGACGGAGAGCATGGAGTTGCCGCTGCCGCCGGTCTCGCCGACGGTGTAGTCGGTGTTGCCGGCGGTGAGTGCGGTGAAGTTGCAGGTCTCGAACTCGCCGCTGTTGTTCCAGGCATGCAGAGTCTGGGATTCGTAGCTCTTCACGACCAGCATGACGCGGTAGACGCCGGAGTACTGGCTGAGGGAGGAGGCGTTGATGCGGAAGTAGATGTTCTGGCGGTTGTTGTAGGGGTCGGGGCCACCCTGCCAGACGTAGAAGCTCACGGCGCCGGAGGCGATGTTGGTGTTGTCGGAGGAGTTGACGTGGGAGAGGTAGTAGTTGGAGGCGGCGACGATGTCGCCGGTGGAGGTGTCGACAATGGCGAGTGCAGCCATGTATTGCTTGCCGGGCTCGCCCCAGATGTCGATGGAGGTGGAGCCGTAGCGCTCGCCGTCGAAGTCGATCATGCTGTAGAGGAGAGTGTCGTTGGCGCCGTCGAAGGACTTCTGGAGGTGAAGGTTCTCGTCGCCTTCGTTGCCGGCGGCGCCCACGAGGACGACGCCCTGTGAGCCGGCGAGGAGGGTGTCGCTGTAGCGGTCGAAGACGGAGGAGCCGTCGTGGGGACCGATGTGCGAGCCGAGGCTGAGGTTGATGACGCAGGGTTTGCCGACGGAGGCGGCGTAGTCGGTGATGTACTGCACGCCGTCGATGATGCCGGCGTCGCTCATGGTGGTGGCGACGAGGACGATGTCGGCCGCGGGAGCCACGCCGCGGTAGGTCTTGGCGGTGGCGTTGCTGCCGCCGCAACCGGCGGCGATGCCGGCCACGTGTGTGCCGTGGGTCTCGCTGGCGTCGTCGGTCTGGGCGGCGACGATGGCTGAGGAAGTGGTGTATTCGGCGCCGTAGCTATAGCCGGCCGGCGGGGTGCCGCTCTCGGCTTTCTGGTTCCACACGCGCTTGACCCTCAGGGTGGTGCCGGTGCTGTCGTAGAAGGCGGCGTGAGCGTATTCGAATCCGATGTCCACGATGCCGACCACGACGCCGGTGCCGTCGTAGCGGCTGCTGACGCCGGTGCCGCTGTAGAGGGCGGCGACGCCGGTTTCGGCGCGAGCCACGTCGAGGGCTGGGCGCGAGAGCTTGCCGATGTCGAGTGTGCGGCAGACGGCCGACTGGGCCAGCTCGACAAAACGGCTGAGAGGTATCTGGACGGCGAGGCTGCTGTGGCCGAGCTGGCGCTTCACGGTCACGCCGAAGGCCTTCAGGTCGTCGGTGGAGCGGCCGTCGGCGAGCTGGACGAAGGCGCCGACGCTCAGGTTGTTGGCGCTGCCGGAGAGGCCGTAGCGCGAGCGGAGCTCCTCGGGGCTCGTCTTGCCCTGGAGGAGGTCGAGAAGCAGGAAGGCGCTGTTGCCGCTCAGCCCCTGCACGTCGGTGCGGCTTTCGGACTGCGTGTGCTGGATGTTCAGCGGTTGGAGGGAGACACCCTGTGCTGTGCCGAACAGGGCAGCAGCCACAAGGACAATGGTAAAGAGTGTCTTTTTCATAGTTATGACGTACATGTGGTTATTTCAGTTTCTTGGTTTCGCGCGGCAGGGACACGTCGATGGAGGCGGCGAGGCCGACTCGGCGAGGGTTGCCAGGCGGCGCGTGGGGATGCGGACGCTCATGGAGTGGAGGGCGGTGTTGCCGGGTTTGACGCCGAAGGCCTTCAGCTCGTCGAAGGAGTGGCCGGCGGACATAGACACCAGAGCCTGAACGTAGTAGCGGCATCCGGAGCGCGACAGGGAGTAGCGTGCGATGAGGTCCTTGTCCTTGCGGCGCACGTCGCGACCCAGCTGCTCGAGGTCGGCCAGCAGCATGGCTGCCGCTGGCGAGAGACGTGTGGTGCCGACCATGGTGGACGAGCCTGCGACCTGCATGTCGGGCAGAGCGCCCAACTCCTTCTGTGCCATAGCGCCGAGGCTCGCGGCCAGGAGGAGCGTCAGCGCCAGAATGTGTTTTGTGGTTGCCATCTCGTAGGTGTCCTATCGGGTGGAGTTACAGCGTGTTATACGGTGTTGTGTCGTGCTGCGGCGGTCCGATAAGACACTGCAAAGATACAAAAAAATGCGAATATACTAATGTATAAGATAAAAAGGTTGGTTAGGGGCGCTGTAGGGGGTCGGCTTGGGGGTCGGCTATGGTCCGGGAGCCGAAGAGGGTGGCGGAAGTCATTTCGTCGTGTTCGTAGACGAGCTTCAGGGAGAAGAAGGGCTGGGAGTCGTCCATCAGGAGGCGCAGGAATATCTTGTCGCCCTCCCAGAGGTTGATGGCCGGGTTGCCGATGCCATCGGCGAGTGGCAGGTCGGCTTTCGGAATCCAGGCCAGTGTGCCTTCGTCGTCGATGGCCATGTCCGGCTGGCCCTCCCACTCGGTGGCGGTGAAGAGGTGCATGTATTCGTTGTCCCAGGTGTCGGAGATGAAGGTGACGATGCCGCGGTATTGCCAGCGTGTGATTTCGAGGCCGGTTTCTTCGCGCACCTCGCGGAGCATGCACTCGTCGGGACTTTCGTCGGCTTCGCACTTGCCGCCCACGCCGATCCACTTGCCGTGGCTGGCGTCGTTTTTCTTTTTCACGCGGTGCAGCATCAGGTAGCTGGAGCCGTTGTCGATGTAGCAGAGGGTGGTTTGTTTCATTGTGGGGTGGGGGAATGTGGGGGTGGGCAGTAAAAAAAGCCGACAAGACATCGGGCCTGTCAGTCCTCGTGTCTCGTTGGCTTGTTGTCTTGCGGCCCGTAGGCTGTCAGATCAGTCCTCGGCGATGGCTGCGACGTCGCTCCTTCGCACCGGCGAGGGGAGCGAGAGTGCATCTTACTCGGCCTCAGGGGCGTTGATGATGGCTTTGTGCACAGCATTCCAGCCGGCGGCGGTGATACCCCAGTTGTTGGTGGAGTTCTTGTTGCCGTTGATGCGGACCTTTCTTCTCTTCACTTTTTTGTTAGCATTGATACCCATGGTGTATACTTTTTTATTGTTTATATTCCTGATATCCAGTCTGTAATTGGATTGTTGCCCTATACAAACGTCCTGCAAAGATACAACTTTTTTCTAAACCGGCAAAAATTTTTTATTTGGGAGTCGAGGAGACTACGGGACAACGGGACTACGAGACGACGAGACAACGGGTCGAGGGGTCGAGGGTGGGGTAGAGTAGGGGTAGAGAGGGGGTAGAGAGGGGGCCGAGGGGAGGTGGAGGAGAACGGGGGAGGAAGGAGGGGCGGGGAGGGGCTGAGGGACAGGCGGTAGCGGGAGGCGGAATTAAAAACTGCGTGCCGACACAATAAACATGCGCAGGGGACGTTTATAGAGGGTTAAAATAAAAAAAGGACAAGAACTGGCTTCCAAGGCTCGATATATAGTGACGATGGTAATGTGCCTGCTGGTCTGCGCGATAGGGCGCGGACAGGAGGATAGTGTGTCGTTTGTGCCCATGGGGAGCGGGTATACGCCGGCCGGTATGACGACGACGGTGGAGTACGACGCCACCACGGGCAGCTATGTGCGGCTCACCAAGGTGGGCGACATGGTGGTGGGGCGGCAGTATATCACCTTCGACGAATACCAGGACCTGAGGATGGAGCAGCTGATGAGCGAATACTGGAACGAGAAGAAGGACGGGACGGTGCTGGACAACGCGGAGGGTGGCCTGCTGAGCAAGATACCGGGCTTCAGCCAGATCAGCGACAAACTGGACATCCTGAACAAGGTGCCGGAAATCAAGATTACGCCCAGCGGCAGCGCGGACCTGACGTTCCAGATGGTGAACAACTACCGCGACAATCCGCAGTTGGACGCCAGCCAGCGCAGTGTGTGGACCTTCGACTTCGACGAGAATATACAGGTGAACCTCAATGCCAAGATAGGCGACCTGATTGACTTCGACATCAACCAGAACACGCGTGCCACCTTCAACTTCGAGAACAAAATCAAGCTCAAGTATGAGGGCAAGGAGGACGACATACTGCAGCTCTTCGAGGCGGCGGACATCTCGTTCCCGCTGCAGACGACGCTCATCAAGGGCAGCCAGCAGCTGTTCGGCTTCCACAGCAAGCTGAAATTCGGCAAGTTGACCGTCGACGCCGTGGTGAGCCAGAAGGAGACCTCGACGGAGAACCTGCAGGTGAAGGGCGGCGCGAGCAGCCACGAGTTCGAGATACGCGCCGACGAGTACGAGGCCAACAGGCACTACTTTATCTCGCAGTATTTCTACGAGAACTACAACCGCGCCATGTCCACCCTGCCGGTGGTCAATTCGAACGTGAAGATTATCCGCATAGAGGTGTGGCGCACCAATGTGGGAGCGGCGGTGACGCAGAACCGCAACCTCCTGGCCCTGACTGACCTGGGTGAGGCTTCGCCGTCGAACAGACGTGTCTCCGGCAACGGCTCTACAATGCCGTCCAACCGGGCTAACGACCTCCTGCAACTTATCAACACCGGCGCCGTGCGGAGTGTCAACTCGGTGACGTCGTATATGCAGGGGTTGGGTATGACCAGCGGGGTGGACTACGAGAAGGTGGAGAGCGCCCGCCTGCTGAACAGCAACGAGTACACCTTCAACAGCCAGCTGGGCTTCATCACTGTCAACCAGCCGCTGAGCAACGACCAGGTGCTCGCCGTCGCTTTCCAGTACCAGGTGGTGGGCGACACCCACGTCTACCAGGTCGGCGAGCTCACGACCGATGGCGTCAACGACCCGAACACCCTCATTGTGAAGCTCCTCAAGAGCACCACCGTCGACCCCCACGGGCCGCTGTGGCGCCTGATGATGAAGAACGTATACTTCCTCAAGAGCAGCCAGCTCAGCAGCGACAACTTCCGGCTGAACATCCTCTACGAGAACCCCGACGGGGGTGTGGGCATCGGCTTCTTCACCGACGGGCCGCAGCAGGGCAAACCGCTGATTGAGGTCTTCGGGCTGGACCGCATGGACGCCACGCAGAGCTACTACTACGCCGACGGTGTCTTCGACTGGTTCGACTCGGCGGCCTTCAAAGGAGGCCTCATACAGGCCAGCACGGGCCGTATCTACTTCCCCTACGTGGAGCCGTTCGGTCGTGACCTGCGCCAGTTGCTGGGCGACGACGCATTCGCCAACCGCTACTGCTTCGACTCCCTATACACCATGACCCAGAGTCTGGCACGCCAGTATGCCGACCGCAACAAGTTCTACCTCGAGGGCTACTATACGAGTAGCGTGAGCGGCGAAATCTCCCTCGGCTACAGCGTCACACCGGGCTCCGTGAGCGTCACCGCCGGCGGTATGCCACTGATTGAGAACGTCGACTACACGGTTGACTACACCATGGGTACCGTGCGCATCATCAACGAGAGCATCCTCTCGTCGAACACGCCCATCAGCGTTAGCTCGGAGAACAACTCGTTCAGCATGACCACCAAGCGGATGCTGGGTCTGCACCTCAACTACGAGTTCCAGCCCGACTTCAACGTCGGCGCCACGGTGATGAACCTGCACGAGAAGCCCATGACTCAGAAGAACAACTTCGGCGACGAGCCGACGAGCAACACCATCTGGGGCCTGGACGTGAACTACAGCCACGAGGTGCCGTTCATTACCAAGCTCGTCGACAAGCTGCCCGGTATCGACACCAAGGCACCAAGCAACCTGAGTCTGCAGGCCGAGTTCGCGCACTTCATACCCGGCATGAGCAGCACCGGCATGAGCGGTGGCAGCGTGAGTTATGTAGACGACTTTGAAGGTGCGGAAAGCAACATCGACCTCAAAGGCATCACGTCCTGGTTCCTCGCCAGCACTCCGCAGGACTACGGCGCGGCTATGCCCATGTTCCCTGAGTCGGCCCCCGGTACCGGCCGGGCCTACGGCTTCAACCGGGCACGTCTGGCGTGGTACCGCATCAGTGACGACTTCTACAACGGGGGCGGCACCGTACCCCCCAACATCACCAAGGACGACCTCTCGCAGCCCTACGCGCGCCGCATTTACGAGCAGGAGGTCTTCCCGAACAAAGACCTCGCTTCGGGCAAACCGACCAACATCTACGAACTCAACCTGGCCTACTACCCCGACGAGCGGGGACCATACAACTACGACGTCGCGCCTACGCCCTACAGCTCCGGTATCGATGCAGATGGACGCCTGTCAGACCCCGCCTCGCGTTGGGGCGGCATCATGCGCAAACTGGAATACACCGACTTCGAAAGCCAGAACATCGAGACAATCGAATTCTGGCTCATGGACCCCTTCATCGAGAACCCGACCCACTCCGGCGGTAAGCTCTACATCAACCTCGGCGACATCAGCGAGGACATTCTGCGCGACGGCCGCAAGAGCTTCGAAAACGGTCTGCCCACCTCGGCCACCGTCGTCAACGTCGACACCACCATCTGGGGCCGCGTGCCCACACAGCAGCCCATTGTCAACGCCTTCGACAACGACGAAGCGTCGCGCAAATACCAGGACGTCGGCTACGACGGCCTGAGCTCTACCCACGGTATCGACGACGAGCAGTCCTTCTTCGCCGACTACCTGCAGGCCATCGCCGAACGCCACGGTGTCGGCTCGCAGGCCTACCAGCTGGCGGCCGCCGACCCCTCCGCCGACGACTTCCGCTATTTCCGCTCCTCCTACTACGACGACAACAACATCAAAATCAACGACCGCTATAAACGGTACAACAACCCCGAAGGCAACTCCCCCGTCGACAGTGACAGCGAAGAAAGCTACATGACCTCTGCCTCCGCCTACCCCAACGTCGAGGACATCAACAAGGACAACACCCTCAGCGAAGCCGAAAACTACTACCAGTACGTCATCGACCTCCGGCCGGACCGCATGGTGATTGGCCAGAACCACATCGTCGACATCCAGGAAGCACGCAATGTCCAGCTCGCCAACGGCCAAACCACCAACTGCCGCTGGTACCAGTTCCGCATCCCCATCCGCGAACCAGACCAGAAAGTCGGCAACATTAACGGCTACCAGTCCATCCGCTTCATGCGCATGTTCCTCAATCGCTTCGAAGAACCCATCATCCTCCGCTTCGCCACTCTCGACCTCGTCTATTCCACCTGGCGCAAATACACCGAAGAACTCCTCCAGCCCGGCGACTACCCAACCGGCACCACCGAGCAGACCTCTTTCGGCATAAGTACCGTCAACATCGAAGAAAACGGCTCACGCCAGCCTGTACCCTACGTCCTCCCCCCGGGCATCGAGCGTGAAGAGTGGTACTCCACCGGCAATAGCTACACCAAGCTCAACGAACAGTCCATCGCTCTCGACGTCGACCGCCTCGCTTCCGGTGACGCCCGTGCCGTCTACCGCTCCACCAGTTACGACCTCCGCTACTACGGCCACCTGAAAATGTTCGTCCACGCCGAAAAGAAATACCCCGCCGACAACATCCTCGACGGCGACCTCTCACTCTTCGTCCGCCTCGGTAGCGACTACACCAACAACTACTACGAATACGAACTCCCCCTCCAGCTCACCCCATGGTACACCCCCGCCGACCAGCCCAACCTCATCTGGCCCGCTGCCAACAGCGTCGATATCGACCTCCAGCGACTCGTAGACATAAAAACCAACCGCAACATCAAAATCCGCTCCGGTCAGACCGCCTTCTCCCCCTCCATGCTCTACTCCGAGTCCGCCGACGGTCGCAAATACACCGTCCTCGGAAACCCAAACCTCGGCAAGATCAAAGTCATCATGATCGGTATCCGCAACCCCAAAAAGGAAAACCTCAACGACGGCAACGACATGCTCCCCAAGTCCGCCATCGTCTGGATCAACGAACTTCGCCTCTCCGACTACATCAACCACGGCGGATGGGCCGCAATGGCACTCGCCCGCACCAACCTCGCCGACGTCGGCAACCTCTCCCTCTACACCTCATACTCCACCGCCAACTTCGGCAACCTCGAAGACCCTCTCGTCAAGCAGGAACTCCTCAACACCCTCACCTTCCAGACCACCTTCGACCTTCAGCTCGACCGCTTCTTACCTCAGGAGTGGGGACTCCACATACCCCTCTACCTCGACCACAGCCGCGAAATAGGCAGCCCCGAATACAACCCCCTCAACCCCGACGTTCTCCTCTCCGACGACCTCGCCACCTTCCCCTCCTCCTCCCAGCGCGACAGCATCCGACACCTCACCCAGCGCCGCAAGTCCGCCACCAACCTCACCCTCACCAACGTCCACAAAGAACGCACCGGCAAAGGCGCCCTCAAACCACACTTCTACGACATAGAAAACTTCAACTTCTCCTACGCCTATAGCCGCGAACGCGCCTCCGACGAAGATATCGAGCGCTACTCAAAAGACCAGCACCGCGGCGGCTTCTCCTACAACTTCTCCGCCCAGCCCACTCCCCTCAAACCATTCGAAAAAGTATCGTTCATGAAAGACGATGCGTGGAAACTCCTCACCGACCTTAACATTTACTATACACCCAAGAACTTCTCCTTCTCCACCGAAGTCTACCGCGACTTCGAAGAGACGATGCTGCGCAACAAAAGCGCCGCTCTTGTCATCATAAAACCTACATACTACAAACAGTTCACATGGCAGCGTACCTACGGCCTCCAATACGACATCACCAAGACCCTCAAACTCCAGTACAACGCCAATGCTAACGCACGTATCGACGAGCCCATAGGACGCATAGAGAGCCCCTCTGCCACCGACTCCGTATGGCAGTCCATAGCTGCCGGTGGCACTATGCAGCAGTTTCAGCAATCCCTCAACCTCACCTACGACCTGCCCGTCAACAAACTGCCCTACCTCGACTTCCTGCGCCTCCCACTCTCCTACCGTACCAACTACACCTATCAGGGCACCACCCAAGCTCTGGCATCGATGGGAGCTGTGATGCAGACTAGCTCCACCATGCAGGGCTCGGTGTCGGCCAACTTCACCACCCTCTACAACAAAATTCCCTTCCTCCGTAACGCCAACGCCAACAACAACGTCCGTCGCCCCACTGACCGTCCCGGGGTCAAAGCACAGAAGCCCCTCACCGCTGCCGACTCAGCCGCTATGGCCGACAGCCTCCGCCACGCTAAGTTCATAGAACTCCTTAAAGCTGCCGGTCAGGCGGGGCTACGCTTTATAAGCGGACTGAAGAACATCAACCTCCAGTACAACGCCACCAACGGAGGCCGTATACCAGGATATATGGGTGAGCCGATGTTTATAGGCCTTGACCCACGCAACGCCTGGACCCCTGGACTAGGCTATGTCCTTGGCTACGACCGCGACATCGTCGAAACCCTTCTTGCCAACGACCTACTCAGCCGCGACACCCTCTTCAATAACCCACACGAGCTTACTTCTAATCGCACCTTCTCCCTCCAGGCCTCCCTCGAGCCGATACGCGACCTCAAAATCTCAGTCAACGCCACCCAGAACTACTCCTCGCGCGAGGAGTACTACTACAAATACCTCCCCGATCGTGGCTATGTGCACGGCCCCTTGTCATACGTAATGAGCGGCTCCTACACCACCACCGCATGGAGTCTCCGTACCGCGTTCCGCAATCCCGACCAACTCTTCAACGAATTCCTCGCCAACCGCCACATCGTCGCCGACCGCCTTGCCGCCCTCAACCCCGACCCCTATAACTCCCAGCAACTCCTCGACACCATGAATGACGAATACTTTCCCGCCGGCTACAGCGCTAACTCTCAGACTGTCCTCCTCACCGCCTTCCTCTCTACCTACCTCGGCGACAA
>Ga0247609_10003309_pt1 | contig 16383 bp, 11 predicted proteins | sample 172DNAGHGlowgp2_FD_193487 | JGI IMG/M metagenome (GOLD analysis project Ga0247609, IMG submission 193487) | Sheep rumen microbial communities from Palmerston North, Manawatu-Wanganui, New Zealand - 1728 DNA GHGlow gp2 | ecosystem: Host-associated > Mammals > Digestive system > Stomach > Rumen ...
AAAGGACTCTTTGCTAGAATGGCGGCAAAAGTAGCTGCTTTCACAATGTTGCAGTATTTCAACTATATCAATCATAAGCCTATAGGGCAAGTTAAATATGCATTATTCTAATTCAACCAACAGGTTTTTAATAGTCCCATATGATTTGCGATTCAATTAGACCGCAAAGATACGACGAAAATAACGACTCTGCAATACTCAAAAAAGAGGTATTTTCGTCAGGACCTCCTCGATATTCGTCTTCATTTCCTCCACACCAGGCCAGCCCTTAATGGCTTTTGCGAGTTTGCCATTGCGGTCATAGATGAGATAATGGGGAATGGCATTGGCGTAATCGGGGATTTGCATCTCCTGTATCTTGTCTTTGGGTATGATGTAGTGGTCGCCAGCATGTCGGCCGACGTAACTCAACCATTCATCAGCATTGCTGCTGGTGTCGGTGATATAGACGAAATCCACTCCTCTTGACGTCAATTCGTCCTTCACTCCTTCCATCGCCTTCATACCCGTTCGGCACGGGCCGCACCAAGTGGCCCAGTAATCGACGAAGACAATGTGTCCCTTGTGTCCCGCAACGATTTTAGGCAGCCACTCCTGTGGCTCACCTTCTGGTAAGTCCCGACATTTTCCCTTACTGTCATCAACCTCCTGTGCCATCAGTTCCTTTATCTCCCTGATTTGCACTTGGAACTCTGGCGAGAGAACATTCAGTTGGTTTTCCGACACCGACAACCTGGCTTTCACACGGGTCATCACAGCCTTGGCTTCGTCCAATTCCTTGTACCAACGTCCTAAGGGCGATTCTTCCAGATTGTTGGCCTCAATATACTCTTTTCCCTCGTTAAAGAGATTATTCAGGCAAGCGTAAAAGCCGGTGACGTTGCGGTAGTAGGTCAGCTCGCCAGCATGAGGATCCCTGAAGGTAAATTGCTTCTCGAACATTGCCAATGAGTCTTCATCCGTGATGGACTTCCAACTTTTCTTCACGAACATGAAATCTCTTAGTTTGCTGAGATAATCCTGTTCAATCGTCATCCTATGGAATTCCCGTTCTTGTGGTGTGAGGTCCAGAGAGTCCAACTGCTTCACCACATCCAGAAACTCTACCCAACACGTTTCGCGCCATTCGTCGTAGGAGTCACGGGCATGAGCCTGAGCGTATTCTCGACTTATACCACGTTTTATTTCCTTCATCTGCATGGGCAGGGGTTGAGGGAAAGTACCACCTTCTATATGTACGGCCTTCTTCCACAGTTCCTGCAATTTCGGTGTAGAGATACTGTCGGCGGACCGTTTCTTATAGTCATTGTATTCTGCGAAAGCTCTTATGTTGATATCAAGCCTTATGGTATCGCCAGGAAGGAGAAGGATAGACCATCCATCAAATTTATGTCTCAGCGGATAGCAGATGTCCCATACGAAAGTAAACGTATGTGCAATGGTGTCAGTGGTCATTTCTGGAAAATCTTCACCCTTCAGCGATTCTTTGTTTCCCCAGAAACTGGGCATTTTGTCCTTATCGCCTTCTTTCCAGTCCACATAACGGCCCAGAATAACCGCAGGAGCACTCTTTCGCTCCCACATCGGAAGGGAAGACGGAGACTGTGAAAACACAGGAAGACAAACTGCAAGTGAAAGCAGGAGAGATAGGATGTTTTTGTTCTTCATTTTTCTTTTTGCTTTAAATTTCTCACAAATTTACATCATTCTTATCAGAACTCCAACTTTACAAGTTTGCAAATAGTTTGCATTTGCATCGTCATGTACTTTACATGCTTGCAAACAGTTTGCACACTCTTCCTAAACCACTTAAAATATTCAATCTCCACATTGAAAAGAAAATCCAATACGTCTGGCCCATAAATACGGAACTTTATCTAACTTTGCATCAATTTTGAATATTTCAAACGATTTGAATAACATAAACAGCCTCTTGAATCAACGGCAACAGGTGCTGACGGTTCTCCGAAGCAAGACAGAATTCAACACAGTTCCATGACGAAAACCTCTATATTCCAACGACCCGTATGGGTGATGGTATTTGCCCTGACAGCTGCCATAGCATGGGGATGGGCTTTCCCTCTCATCAAAGTGGGATTCAAAGCCTTTGGCATCACGACAGACATGACAGGCAGCAAGATGCTCTTTGCAGGCATTCGCTTTGCCGCGGCTGGTCTGATTATCCTTTCCGTTGCCCGAAGCAATCGGCGTTCGTTCAAGACAGACGAAAAAAGCAACTGGTGGTTCATCCTTGCCTTTGCCCTGATGAACACCACGCTCCATTATTTCTTCTTCTACGTCGGCATGTCGCACAGCGAAGGCTCACGGGCGGCTATTCTCAACTCCCTGAGCACATTCCTGGTAGTCTTGCTGGCCTGCGCCTGTTTCAAGAGCGACAAACTGACCACACGTAAGATTCTGGGGTGCACCGTCGGATTCAGCGGAATCCTTGCATTGAATCTTGGAGGAGCGGACAGCGGACAGTTCACATGGCTGGGTGACGGCATGATCATCATCAACGCCATCTGTTCGTCAATCGCTAACTTGATGACTCGTGGACTGAGCCGTCGGGTAGATGTCTTCGTAGGAACAGGTTATAGCCTCTCTATCGGAGGCTTCCTGCTCATCATCCCAGGACTGTTTTTTGGCGGGACGCTGCCCAACGTCAATGTGCTGGGCATCGTCTGCCTGGTGCTGCTCATCGCCATTTCAGCCATCGGATTCGCTCTCTACAACAAGTTGCTCAGTTGCAATCCTGTGGGAAAGGTTGCCATTTATAATTCGCTGATTCCCATCGTAGGGGCAGTCACCTCATGCCTCTGTCTTGGCGAGACTTTCCACATGAAATACGCGCTTGCAGGAGGACTCGCGGCATTGGGTATCTACCTCATCAACAAAGACAAGAGGTAGTTAAAGCGGGGAGTTAAAGAGGGAGTTGAGCACTTTAGTGCTGGAAGATACCTTAGAATGAAGATGGATTTTACACCCCACCCCTACCCCCTCCCCTTAAATGGGAGGGGAGTTGGATAGAGCGTAGGTCTGTTTCTTTACTTTATATATATTTCACTTTCGATGCATCGCGTGGTTTGGCTTCGGGCTGCTCGTCAGGGTAACCGATGGCGAGGATGTAGTTCAACTTGTAACCCTCGGGAATGTCGAGACGGTCGAGGAAGAACTTGGCATCGGCAGTGGAGTTCAGCCAACGCACTGGACCACCAAGACAACAGGTGCCAAGACCCATTGCCTGCGCTGCCAGCATCATGTTCTCTCCCAACAGTCCAGCATCGAGTTCCCCACCACCATTGGAAGGTGTGCAGACACAGATGAGGTTGGGGGCATTGCGGAACATATTCTTGAAATCCTTGTCGCGGCTGACCTGTTCTGCGTTAGCCTTCTTATAAACCTCTGTCACGTCGGCAATGAGTTTCTGGTCTTCCACCACCCGTACAATCCATGGTTGGCGGTTCATACCGCTTGGTGCATTGATGCCTGCACGGACTATGACCTCCAGTTTCTCATGCTCCACTGGCTTGTCAAGATACTTGCGGACAGAACGACGGGCCATGATGTTGCTCAGAACAGGGTTCACCTCTATCTGAACATCCGCTTCTACGTCGCTCATTTTGTCTCTCGGCTCGTAACGGCGCAGGATTTTTCCATCACGCGAAATAAGGAACTTGGTGAAGTTCCACTTGATGTCTTCCCCGCCTTTCAGCCACACATAGAGTGGATGTGCATTATCACCGTTGACCTCAATCTTGTCGAACTGAGGAAAATGAATGTCGTAGTTGGCGGTGCAGAACTGGTGAATCTCCTGAATGGTGCCAGGTGCTTGCTGGCCGAACTGGTTGCAGGGGAAGTCAAGAATCTCCAGTCCCTCGCCGCGATACTTCTCATAAATCGCCTCCAGGTCTTTGTATTGAGGCGTGAATCCGCATCGGGTTGCAGTGTTGACAATGAGCAGCAGTTTACCCTTATAGTCAGAGAGTGACACCTCTTTACCAGCTTCATCCTTCACCTTGAAGTCGTAAATACGCTGTGCTGACACGCTCAGCACACTTACAAATGCCAATAGGCAGAAAATCATTAGTTTTTTCATATTACATAAAATTTAATTGGTTCTTTGTTCTAATTTCCTCAACCATAGTACACATAGGAAGACATCTCGCAGTTCATTACGCAGAAGGGTCAGTAATCACACGCCACGCTCTCTTACAAGTTCGATAGCCTCTTTGCCTGTCAGATGCTCGATGTCGAAACGGATAACCAACATGCGAGAGAGTCCGTTTTCTATCTCTTTTTGCAGAGCTTCATCCTGATGAGGATTATAGCGGTTGCCAAGAAGTCGTGCTATACGAAGTCTTTCTGCGTCATCCTCTACAATATGAACTTTTCCAAAAGCAATCACACTCCGGAAAAAGGTGGTATACTTCTCAGGTTTGACGTCATCTTTGTCTATGACGCAGAAAGATGCTTTATCACAGTTCCTGATGGCATCGACTTTATGTCCAGTCAATGCACTATGGAAATATAATTGCCCGTCAGAATACACATAGCTGATAGGTACAGCGTATGGATAGCCACCATCACCCAATAATGCCAACGTGCCGGAAGTGGCTTTTTTCAATATATCGACGCTCTCTGCATCAGATAGTTGCTGCCGTTTACGCCTCATTGCCCTGAATTCCATAATTTCAATGTGTTGAATTATAAAATAATACTGTTCTCTTTTCTAACCACCCCATGTCGAAGGCTACTCATCTTCCCTCTAATCATCGGGCCACCAAAACTTTTTCAGTTCGTTGGTAATATCATCCCAATCATGCAATGTGAAAGTACCTGGTCCCAGCATCATAATAGTCATTTCGATGTCGCCGTAGAGACGATAGACTTTAGTATCACGGAATCCATTGCGGAGATAAAAAGCATGGCGACGTTTCCTCTGTGCCGGATTGGGGCATGGGGCTTGGTAAGGGCTCTCCATATCGAGCACTATTGACTGCCCTTCATATTTCTTAATCAGCTGAGAGAGAATCCGCTGGCCAACACCCTTGCCTCTCAGCTTTTCAGAAACAGCAAAGTACCAAAACCAGTTGAATGTCTTACGAGGATAGACGATGGTGAATCCGATGAACTCCTCGTTATCGTAATAGGCCGTAAAGTCCAAGGACATCTGGTCAATCAGGCGCATCAAGTCATCCCAAGGAATTTGCTCGTTCTCTGGAAAAGCCGATTCGTAGAGGCCACGCAATTCCTTGTCAGACGAATATGCTGGTGTTATCTGTACTGTTTTCATCTGATTGTCTCTGACATGTTCATTCCTAACCAAACGGCAAAGATGCCAATCATCACGCTGGCGCCCACATACAGTGCCATCAACAGCACATCACCAGCTTTCAGTATTGAAAAGGATTCATTGGCAAAGGTGCTGAAAGTGGTGAAGCCTCCGCAAAAACCTGTAACCAACAGCAACTTCATCTCTGGCGACAACATGCCCTTGCTCAACAGCCCCGTCAACAATCCAATAAGTAGTGAACCAAGAATATTCACCACAAACGTTCCCCATGGCCATGAAGCTATATTCATACCCGACAACAGGTACCTGCAAACCGAGCCGATGGCACCACCTAATGCAACCAACAAGATATTCCTTATCATTCTGGATTCGTTCTGCGTTTTTTTAACAAATATGCTTGAATTATACTAGTGCAAAAATAATCGTTTTTCAGCAAATAACAAGCAGCCGAGTAAATAATTAACAAACAAAATAAACAACCCAAGCTACTGCCGAAAACTATACCCTAAGTGAATGGAGATAAAGCGGAATCTTATTTTCATTTCACACAGGATTAATAAATGGTCACATATAACACTATTTCTGTTCAATAAAGCATTGATTATATGATAAAAACAAAGATTTATCAAACCTTTACTTTAACTATTGCTTCATCCTCATTTCAAGTTCAAAAGGAATTACTATTCCAAATAATATTTTCTCCGTTCCTCTGGTGTCAGTGGATAATCCTTGAATCGCTCACGGGCATCGTCTATGAGTTGTTGAAGAGAAGGATTGTCCCAAATCAGAATGGTTCCATCGGTACTTCCAAAAGCGATTTTCTTTCCGTCGGGACTGAAAGCCGCAGAAGTATATGACCCGTCGAATTTCCGAAGTTCCATTCCTGTTTCCGCATCCCATATGCTGGCGGTACCATCTGCCGATACAGAGATTATATGTTTTCCATCAGGGCTAAAGTTAGCAAACAACACATCATCTGTATGACCAGTGAAGGATCTCAATTCTTTGCCTGTTTCAACATCCCAGACTCTAATAGAATTGTCTCCCGATGCAGAAACTATTTGCTTTCCGTCCGGACTGAAGTTCGCAAAGATGACATCATCGGTGTGACCTTCTAAAGTTCTCAGTTCTTCACCTGTTTCTGTTTTCCAAATTTTAATGGTATTATCCTGCGATGCAGAAACTATTTCTGTTCCGTCAGTGTTGAAAAAAGCAGAAGTAACAAAACGTCCATGCCCTTCCAGAACTCTCAATACTTGTTTTGTTTTTACATTCCATATAATAACATTCCAGCCATCAACAGATAAAACGCTCTCCCCATCGGGACTGAATGACGCAGACAAATAACCATGATTCGGATCTTCAATAGTGCTCGATAATCTTCCGGTTCCTGCATCCCATAATTTGACAATATGATCAAACGAAACAGAGATAATTTTATCTCCGTTGGGGTTGAAACTTGCATACAATACTTCGGATGAATGTCCTGTCAGAGTTTTCAGTTCTTCTCCCGTCTCAAAATCCCATACTCTGACAGTTTGATCCTTAGCTGCTGATACAATTCTTTTCCCGTCGGGACTAAATGCTATAGATGAAACATGTTCGTGATGCCCTCTCAATGTCATCTGAGTGTTTTTTGTCTCATCCTTCTTGACCTTTACGACAGAGCCTGTTGAGAGTAAGATATTACCATCAGGGCTGAAATCCACCAATGGAACATCATCAAATGCATAACATTGTCGTTCCTGTCCAGTCACTAAATCCCAAATTCTTACAGTGCAATCAGATGAGGTTGATAATACCAACTTTCCATCAGGACTACAAACCGCACGATGCACAGAACCTGTATGTCCTTTCAAAGATTTCAGTTCTTGTCCCGTCTCAACATCCCAGATTCGAACAGTTTTGTCATTTGAAGCTGATACTATTCTCTTTCCGTCGGGACTGAAAGTTGCAGAATTAATATCGTCCGTATGCCCCTTTAGAACTTTCAGTCCTTTCCCTGTTTGTGTATCCCAAATTTGGATGGTTTTGTTATCTGAAACAGACACGAGTTTCTTTCCGTCAGGACTGAAAGAAACAGGAATAGCAGAGTCTGTACTCTCCTCTAATACTATCTGCTCGATCCCTGTTTCTGCATCCCAAATGCAAATAGTGTCATCGGTTAATCGAGACGCTATCCTCTTGCCATCAGGGCTGAATGAGGCTGAAAAGCACCCAAATTTATCTATTAGTTCCTTTCCTGTTTCAACATCCAGAATACTGATTTTATCACTTGTTTCGCACATAATTCTTTTTCCGTCTGGACTGAAAGCCGCTCCACAGATATCACCCTTTGCTTTTTTTTCAAAAATCCTCAATTCTCGTCCAGTTTCTGCATTCCAAATTCTGAACGTATTGTCCATAGAGGCGGTTAGTATTTGTTTTCCATCAGGACTAAAAACTGCGGATGTAATAACATCATTATGTCCACGAAGAACAACTATATCGTTATTAAAATATGCTTTCCACATTGCTTGTTCGGCCTCAACAGTATAGGGCCTATTGGGTTTGTCCATATTTTCAGGCAAGACTTCCAACAAAAGGCGTTGGGCTAAATACGAATCCCCTTCATCAACCAACGCAGATGCCTTTTCTGCAACGAATCTTGATTGGTTTGTCATCATTTTCCAATCCTTCTCCTTCAGTTGCACATTTTGATGCCAAATCCATACTGCAACACCCAAAACAATCAAAGCAAAAGCTATGATACTCGCCATGATAAGATGTCTTTGTCGCTTTCTTTCTCGTTCATAACGTTGCCAAAGGGTGTCAAACTTCAATCCAAACATATGTGCGATTACTTTCACTGCAGCCGCGTCACGTCCTTGTTCATTGATGTTCACACCAAGTAACACTTGATTCTTTGGCAAATTCAACAAAGCAGAGTGGTAACACTCTTCGTCGGAATTTTCAGAATAAGGCTTACCACCTATGATAAAAGGTATGATCTTGTCAGACCTTCCCATGTCGATGAAAGTCTGGATTTCTATTCCCACCCAGTCTGATTCTACAGCCTTAGGAGAGCAAATAACAATAAGGAACTTTGACTTTTCAAGTGCATCGTGTATCTCATCAGCCAATACACCTGAAGCCAACTCGGAAGTATCTTTGAATACAGGACGGATGTTTTGAGGCAAAGAAGGATTCTCTTTCCGTACATTAACGGGAAGTTTATAATGCTCCAACTTATGCTGTAACCATTTTGCCCACTTCTCATCTTCCCGCTTGTAGCTGATAAATGCAAAATATTCTTTAACTTGTCCCATATTTAAACGATTCTGAATAGCAGATAGTTGTCAATGATTGAGGCTGTATTTTTCTACTCTAACTATTAGACGATTGTAATACTCACATTAACAAAGCCTATTGCAAAAATAACAAGAATTCTCAACTTCCGAAAGTAAAATATGACCTATTTGTTGAATTATTCAGAGAAAATAGCTATTTTTGCGTAATCGTATCGTCCGAACGACTGATTGCGATGTTGACATGCAAGTTCAAATCACCCAAATATCTAAAGAACCCAATGGCGTCACTTGCATTATCTTAGCTTTGAATACTAAATGCGATTAATAATATGAAAAGATTTTTATGGATTACGATGTTGGCGTATGTGCTGACTGTATGCGGTGCTGAGGCGGTTCAAGCCAGGTTGTGGAATAACGCAAAGTTGGTGGAGGCTACCTCAAAGCCAAAGAAGAAGAAAGATAAGAAGCGTAGGAAGAAGGATGCAGAGGTCAGTAAGAAAGAACGCAGTATCGTGGTACTTTACGAGAATGATGTCCATTGCGCTGTGGATGGCTATGCCAAGTTGGCGGGCCTGCGCGACGCCATTGCCGACACAGCCGACGTCTGCCTGGTGTCGAACGGCGACTATGTACAAGGTATGACTGTGGGCGCCATCTCCAAAGGCCAATATGTGGTGGATATTATGAAGACGCTGAACTACGACGCCATTACCCTGGGTAACCATGAGTTTGACTATGGCATCGAGCGCATGTTCCAACTGCTGCGCCAGGTTCCCTCCCCCATTGTATGCTGTAACCTTTATGACGTGCGCCAAGGACGCACAGTCTTTTCCCCATACGTCATCAAGCGCGTAGGTGGCAAGCGGATAGCTTTCGTTGGAGCGGTCACCCCCACCACGATGGAAACCGAAGCGTACGCTTTCCGCGACGCTGAGGGCAACATCATCTACGACCTCCAACCCGAGGACATCCCCGTGCTGGTGCAGCGTGCGGTGGACGAAGCGCGAAGAGCTGGAGCAGATTATGTGATTGTAGATTCACACCTCGGAGAAGAAACCACCTACCGCAACTCCGACTCCCATACAATGGTAGCTAACACTCAAGGCATAGACATCGTGCTGGATGGCCACAGCCATGCCGTCATCGTGGCAGACACAGTGATGAACAAGGTAGGCAAACCCATCCAAGTGACGCAGACTGGCACAAAATTCGCCAACATCGGCAAACTGCTCATCACCCCCAACGGACAGATGATTACCTCGCTTATCCCCATCGAGAGTGTGACAGAACGAAATGCATTCGTGGCGCAGGTAGTGGATAGCATCCATGCCATGCTCAACGAACAGACCAGCCGTATCATCTGCCACAGTGAGGTGCCATTGCTCATCCTCGACGACGAGGGCAACGAGTTGGCACGCATGAGCGAAGTCAATGCCGGTGACATCGTGACTGATGCCTATCGTCTGATGACGGGTGCGGACATCGGATTGCTCAACAGTGGCAGCATACGAAACGAGTTGAAAAAGACAGGCGACCTGACTTACGGCGACATCCTCACACTTCTGCCGTATGACAATTATATCGTCGTAGCCGAAACAACTGGCAGCACTATCTTTAAGATGCTCCAGAAGTTGGTCAGCTTCCTTCCCGAACCAGACGGACAGTTCCCGCAGGTATCAGGTCTGAAGTTCACGGTAAAAATGAGCGACCACAGTGTGAGCGATGTGCAGGTACTCAACAAAGTCACCCAGCAATACGAGCCACTCAACCTCGACCGCATCTACTCCATCGCCACCACGAAATATTGTGTGGCAGATGGCGGACTCCACAACACACTGGAAGGAAGCAAAATCACACATGAGACCTCTAAGACCTACAGCGATGTCTTCATCGATTTTCTCACCGAAAAACTGAACGGTCACATCGGCAAAGAGTATGCCGAACCACAAGGACGCATCATCATTAAACCTTAATAACAACAAGCGCATGAAAAAGATTCTGATTGGAGCACTGACGGTGCTCGCTGTTGCTACTTCTTGCAACAATGCAAGCAATGAGACCAAACAACTTTTTAGCCAGAAAGCTATTGACTACATCGAATCTGTTCCCTTCGACGTGAATCGCACTTCGCTTTACAGCGCCGAAGAGTTGTATGCTGGCTATGACCCTGCCAAACCCGAGAGTTTTGAGACTTGCTACGACACGAAGGTGTATCAGCACTACATCGCCAAGGGCAAGCAAGCCCAGGATGTGGAGGAGTCGCTGGCTCGCACACTCCACGACCATGGCATCCACACAGCCCTCGACCAGTTCTTCAAGGAACATGACTCCCGCCTCTGCGTGGGCATCATGGGTGGTCACGCCCTGCTGCGCACCGACCCGATGTACGAACGCGTCGTGCTCTTGAGCAAACGGCTCACCGAGCAAGGCTACGTCATGCTGAGCGGTGGCGGCCCAGGAGCGATGGAAGCTACACACCTTGGCGCATGGATGGCAGAGAGAACTGATGAAGAGGTGGCTGATGCCGTAAAGATACTGGCTTCTGCACCATCGTTCAAGGATGAGGGATGGCTGGCCACTTCGTTCGAGGTGATGAAGAAATATCCCCGCAAAGGCGACTACGTGAGCCTTGGTATCCCCACATACCTCTATGGTCATGAGCCTTCTGCTCCTTTCGCCACACACATCGCCAAGTTCTTCGAGAACAGCATCCGCGAAGACCTCATCCTCACCGTGGCATTCGGAGGCATCATCTACACCTCAGGCAGTGCTGGAACCATGCAGGAAATCTTCCAAGACGCAGTGCAGAACCACTACCAGTCCTTCGGCTTTGCCAGCCCGATGATTTTCCTTGGCACCGACTTCTGGACGAAAGAAATGCCCGTATACCCATTCTTGGAAAAACTGGTTGAGATGGGCAAGTACAAGAACCTGCAACTGACCCTTACCGACGACTTCGACGTGATTGTGGAAAAACTTGACGCATTCCGCAAGACCGCACCCCAAGAATAGGACTTAAGAATCGAGCATCCGTGGCAACCGCTGCGGATGCTTTGTTTTTACACAAATGGATGATTAGGGCTCAATTCCGAATGAAAATACTGTTTATCCTCCCTGGAGCAGGTGATTCCTTTTATTGCGGGAACTGTTTCCGTGACAATCTGCAGGCACAGGCCTTGCGCAAAGCGGGACACGAAGTAATCATCATGCCTCTATATCTGCCTCTGAAGCATCATGCTTTTCAGAGCGATGTGCCTTTGTTTTTCCCTGCCACCACCTATTATGTGGAACAGAAAATGTTTAGCAAACGCAAGATGCCGTCGTGGATGAAGCGGATGCTGGGGTCGGAAGTGTTGCTCGACATGGCTTCCTCTTTGTCAGGTACAACTACAGCCGAGGGTATGGAAGATATGACCCTCAGTATGATAGAAGGAGAAGGGCATGCCTTTGAAGAGAACGTGAAACAGTTGATTGACTGGGTGAAACAATCCGAGAAACCTGACATTATTCAACTGTCCTCTTCTTTACTGTTGGGCATCGCTAAGGAGCTGAAGAAAGAAACCGGCATTCCCATTGTCTGCTCCCTGCAAGATGAAGAGGTGTGGATTGACAGCCTGAAAAGTGAGTTCGTGGAAAAGGCATGGAAAGGCGTGTCGGATAATGCCAAGTATGTTGACCGTTTTATCACCACCAGTTATTACTATCAGCAGATAGTGAAGGAGAAACTGCCGCAGTTAGGCAGTGTGGACGTGATATATCCCGGCATCGATATAGCCAAGTATCAATCGGGCGATTACCCCGTTGACCCTACCATCGGTTTCTTTTACCGTATGAATAAGCTCGACGGATTGGATATCCTGGCCGATGCATTTGTGATATTGAAAAAACGTGGTTCTGTCCCCCATCTCAAACTCCGGATTGGCGGTGGATACATGAGTCCCGATAAGAAACTGGTCAGGCAGGTGAAACGCACCCTGAAGCCGTATGCCTCCGATGTGGTGATAGAAGACTCTTACGACATGGAGAAACACGCCGACTTCTATCGAAAGGTCTCATTGCTTTCTGTCCCTTTGCGTTTTCAGGAGGGTGTGGGACTTTATCTTTGCGAGGCTTTTGCCGCAGGAAGGCCTGCTATTGAGCCTAACACAGGCTCGTTCGCAGAGATTGTAGGTCATGCCGGACTGATTTATGAACCCAACGACGCCCGGCACTTGGCAGATGCCTTGGAAAAGATATTGACCGACAAGCAGATGTACGACAGATGCAAAGAACAAGCCTTGGCCCTGGCAAAAGAGCGTTATGACGACATGTCATCCGCAAAACGGCTGACAGAACTTTACGATGAATTAACGCAATAAAACGGCCACGTCATCCATCACGTCACCGTAGAATGCGGATAGGCTTATCATTATCAATGGTAGCCTATCCGCTTGACTATCGAAATTGTAAGGCTTTATTTTTTGATGTTGTAAGCCATGAGAGCCGTTCCGCGGCGCACATAAAGGACACCGTCGAAGATGGTGGGATGTGAGAAACAGGCACCTGAACCATCGGTAATACGGAACTCGCTCACTATATCGAGTTTCTCAGGATTGATACGGGCGAGTCCTAATGTACCACGACGTTCGTCGAACATATAGAACATATCGTCGGCCACAATCAGCGAACCTCGTCCTTTTCCTCCAGCCCAAGGCTCGTGGTAAAGCACACGACCAGACTCGATGTCAAGAGCTGCCCATTTGTGCTTATCGCCCGTGCTGCCATAGACCACACCGTCGATTTCTATCATGCCGCCCATGTAGAAATCGATTTCTTTATTCTTCCACAGGAACTTGACAGACGAAAGGTCATCAGCCATCTCATACATCGTACATCCATGACCGTCGCCCAGACTGACCAAGAGTTTGCCCTTATAGAAGACAGGGGAGTTAATCATGGCGTTCTGCCATCTCTTGGTTGCCTGATCGGGAATCCACTGGTCATCGCTCCAACACATCTTGCCTGTCTCAGGGTCCACTCCGAAGACGTGCAGTTCTGTCCCGCCTATGACCTGACGATGTCCGTTCCATTCAACGATGCGTGAGGTGCAATAGGTGGCATTGTCTCCAAAGCCTTTGGTTTCCCATATCACTTCTCCTGTCAGTTTGTCGAAAGCCGCCATACAGATTTCCTTGCCGCAAGTGGTCACGATGACTTTATTGCCGTCAACCAAAGGATGTTCACAAATACCTTGGTCGTTGGGTGTAAGACCGTATTTTTTCCAATAGTCAACCTTCCAAAGAATCTTACCGTCAGCCCGATTCAGGCAAACCAGTTCGCCCATGTTGCTGACCATATACAGACGGTCGTCGTCGATGACAGGTGTGGAACGTGTTTCCTGATAAGACTTCGTCCAAGCGTTCCCATAAGTGACTTGCCAGACCTTGGAGCCGTCAAGTTTGAAGCATGTCAACTGTTCTTCCTGCTCGCTATCTGTAAGGCCTGCCGTATAAATGAAACCGTCGCTGACCAAAGCACTGGAGTTTCCTTTTCCAGCATCATTGACCACCCACAATTTCTCAGGACCCTCAGCTGGCCACTCTTTCATAAGGTTTTTCTCGTTGGAATAGATACCACAATGGTTGACACCTCTGAAGGTAACCTTCTGGGCTTGAGTACCAATGGCGAAGAATGCCAGAAGTGAAAAAACAAAAATATTTCTCATAGCAATTTATAATTACAAATCGTTCTAACTACATTGCAAAAATACAAAAATATGATAAGGAAAATGAGTATAAGAAATAAAAATGTTGTCAAAATCGTTAAATTCGAATGCAAAGAGTTGATATTGGTTTGATTTTCCATAAAAACAGAGCGGATTTCATGTAGAAATGAAATATTCTGAGTAATTTTGTAGTTCATTTAACGTCAGTTCGGCAAAGTCGGTTGTTATTGTCGAATCCACGATACCTAAACTTTAAATGGTGTAAAAAATAATCAACAACATGGACATCAAAAAACTAACCCTTAGTCTGTTCGCAGCTTGTTCGTTACAGATGAACGCTCAGTATCTTAACCACATTTATGATTACATTGAGAACACTTCTGTGTTTGAGAAGAATCAAGAAGAAGGCCACGCCTACTACCTGGCCGACGAACATCTTTCTCTCAATGGAAACTGGCGTTTCTATTTTGCCAACACACCAGAAGAAGTACCGCAGAACTTCTTCATGACCAACTTCAATGACGGCAAGTGGCGCTACATCAATGTGCCGAGCAACTGGGAGATGGAAGGCTACGGCGACCCTCTGTTCCGCAATGTGGCCGCACCATTCAAGGCCAATCCTCCCTTTGCACCCAGAGAGTATAATCCTACAGGTGCTTACCGGAAAACCTTTACCTTGCCTTCCAAGTGGAAAGGACAGCAAGTCTTCCTGCGTATGGAAAAGACACAAAGCGCTTCTTTCGTGTGGCTCAATGGCCAACAGGTGGGTTATAACGAAGGAGGACAGGAACCTGCGGAATATGATGTGACACCATTCTTACGGCCAGGAAAAAACACACTGGCTGTATGCGTTTTGAAATATTGTGACGGCTACTATCTTGAAGGTCAGGACTACTGGCGTCTGGCTGGTATATTCGATGATGTGACCCTCTACGCCACACCAAAAACCCGTTTGTTCGATTGGTTTGTCACCACCGACCTTGACGACCAATACAAAGACGCCACACTCAAAGTGAATGTGGATGTGAAGAAATATGAGGACACACGTGCTTCCTATGCCGTACGTGCCACACTGGCAGACTCCAAAGGCAACAAAGTGAAGGAGATGGTTTCAGACCGCTTCACGATGGATAGCAAGGGTAAGAAATCGGTCGAACTCTCATCCTTTATTTCCAATCCCGACAAATGGACATGCGAGACACCTATACTCTATCAACTGAAACTCGAACTGCTGGATGAGTCAAACAATGCCATCCAGGAAATCACCAGCAAGATGGGATTCAAGGAGACAGAAATCCGCCATCAGACATTCTATCTCAATGGAAAGCCCATCAAAGTGAATGCCACCAACACACACATGCAACACCCTGATTTGGGACATGCCATGAACGAGGAAACCATCCGTAAGGATATGGAAATACTGAAGCAGCACAACTTCAATGCTGTCCGCACCTCCCACTACCCTCCCGTCAACAAATATCTTGAACTGGCCGACGAGTATGGCCTTTACATCATCGACGAGACCGGAGACGAGGCTCATGCTACAGAATACGTATCGAACGACCCCAAATTCCTTCCTATGTATCTTGAGCGTGTCCGTCAGATGGTGCTTCGCGACCGCAACCATCCATGCATTCTGTTCTGGAGCGCTGGCAATGAGAGTGGTGAGGGTCCGAATATCACAGAAGTGGTCAAAGAGGGCAAGAAGTACGACCCCACCCGTTATTTCATGTATGGAGGCAATGCTTACGCTCATCCAGGCGAGGACATCATCGGACCACGCTACCCCACCCCATACGAACTTGAGATGAACACAGCGATGGTGCCTGAGTCGGAAGACCCACGTCCCTCGTTCATGGATGAGTATCTATCGGTGGCAGGCAATGCCGGTGGCGGACTTGACGAATATTGGGCCGTCATCCGTCGTCACCCACGCCTGATGGGTGGTGCCATCTGGGATTTCGTCAACCCTGGCATCACAGAGCACATCCGTCCGTTGAAAGACAGTTCTCCTTTCAACACCCCCGCCCATCTCATGGGCAATGCCAAGGTGGAGAAGGGAGTGTTGCATCTCAGCGGACACGATGAGTGGG
>Ga0247609_10003311_pt1 | contig 16378 bp, 13 predicted proteins | sample 172DNAGHGlowgp2_FD_193487 | JGI IMG/M metagenome (GOLD analysis project Ga0247609, IMG submission 193487) | Sheep rumen microbial communities from Palmerston North, Manawatu-Wanganui, New Zealand - 1728 DNA GHGlow gp2 | ecosystem: Host-associated > Mammals > Digestive system > Stomach > Rumen ...
AGCCCCTATTACTTCACCAGTCTTAGGATCAATATCAGTTGCAATTAAAGCACATACTTTATACTTATCTGCAATTGGTTTTAACCAAAATACTGCCGATGCAGATATAATTACATCTTTATTATGATTCTTCTTTTCTATCCAAAATCTTTTAATCTTATGTTCATGTTTTTCCCAAAACTCTTTAACAAATGTATCCATATCATCTATCTTCTTAAAGAAAGAAAATAATCTAGTTTTCATTTGTTCCTTAGTTCTTAAACCTAATTTATATAAAATAACTATACCTAAAGAACATAATATACCAAAAATAAATGAAGGATGTTTCTTAATAGCAAATTTAACAAAATCTATACCAGAATCTCCATCATATATCGTTCCATCAAAATCATATAAATCATATTTCATGGTCTCACCTCAAGTAATAAAATTATACCATATTTACATATAAATGACTATTTACACATATATTTTTAATTACTTTGAACTATAAAGTTACAATTGTTATAATATAAAGGAAATTGGAGGTTTACTATGAAAAAAATTATTCAATCGATAATTGCTTTTATCTTTATAGCATTATCATTATTTTTAATATATAAAATTAATAAACTAGGTTTAATACCTAACAAATACTTAATAATAGGAACTATTACATTAATAGTAATAAATGCCGTTGCAAGTACTTTATTATTCTGTAAAAACATAATACCTAAAGTTCTTAGTTTTATACTTTATGTCATATTAATAATTGCTTTAGTTGGAGGATTACATGTTGTATATACAACAGATAAATTCTTAGATACAGCATTTAATAACATTAAAAATGAAATAACTCTTACATACTATGTTCTAAGTCCTAATGAACATAAAGAAGAAGAGTTAAAAGATAAAGAAATATATTACTTAGATAATACTGAATATGTTAACGATGCTATAAAAGAATTAAATGATAAATATACACCAAATATGATTCCATCTATGGATATAGAAGAAATAATAAAAAATGAATACTTCTTACTAGATTCAGCTACTATAGCTTTATTAACAAGTGATTTTAATTTTGATATTAATAATTACCATGTTATTTATTCAACAGATTTAACATATGAAATAAAACAAGAAGCAACTGAATACGATGCCGATAAATATTACTACAATATATTTGTTGGTGGACACGACTTTACTGGAGTACACATGGATATGAATAAAATAATAACTGTTAATACTAAAACTAAAGAAGTATTAATAACTAATATCCATAGATATGCTTATTTAGATGTCCCTGGTTATAATCAAAAAAATACTTTAAGTTCAATGGGAGCTTATGGTGTTAATAATAATATAGGTGCCTTAGAACAATTATTAGGTATTAAATTTGATTACTACTTTGTAGCAGATGCTAAGAACTTACCTACTTTAGTAGATGATATTGGTGGTATAGAATATTGTTCAGATAAAGAATATACAACATATCATAAAACAACTCTAGATTATAAAAATAAAACTGGTTATAACGTTCATGTTAAAAAAGGATGTCAACAACTAAATGGTATTGAAACATTAACTGTTGCCAGAGAAAGATTAGCATTCTACTATGGTGCTCAAGAAAGAGATAATAATACTACTGAAATAATGATAGACATTCTAGAAGCGATGAAAAAACCTTCTAATGTAACAAATTATGCTTCTATACTTAATGATGTTAGTGGTTTATACCAAACATCAATACCAAGAGAAGTAATTACTAATAGTGCTAAAGAATTATTAAATAGTAAGATTATAATAACTAAACAAACAATAGATGGTCATAATGGTATAAACAAAGTTAACTTCTCTAATTCTAAAGGTGCTGTCTTATATGTAGATGAAGAAAGCTTAGCAGAAGCTATAAAAAATATTAAAGCTTTAGACAAATAAAAAAAGGATTATTCATCCTTTTTTTTATGTTGAAATAATATATCTGTTTTCATAACTAAGAATAATAACAATAACATTAATATTACATATATTACTAATGCCATTCTAGCATCTCCTAATACAAAGAAAATAGATACACTAGCAAATAATATATTAATAGCATAAATTATTAAAACAGTTGCTTTAACACCAAATTTCATCTTTAATAATTGATGATGAAAATGTTCTTTATCAGGAGCAGATATCTTCTCTCCTTTTAATAATCTTCTTAGTATTGCTAAACCAGTATCAAATATTGGTATAGCAAGTATTACTATAGGAATAATTAAAGATGTTAATGTAGCTCCTTTAAATCCTAGTAATGAAATAACACTTATTGTAAATCCTAAGAATAAACTACCAGTATCACCCATAAATATCTTCGCTGGATTAAAATTCCATACTAAGAATCCTAAAGTAGATCCTAACATTATTAATGATAATATTGTATCTAAACCTTGCATCTTATTTAAAATAAAAGCAATTATAGCTATAGTTGTAAAATATATAGAACTTACACCAGATGATAAACCATCTAATCCATCTATTAAATTAATAGCATTCATAATACCTACCATAAATAATATTGTAACAATATAATTTAATGGTACAGGGAAAGTAAAATCTAATCCTAAGAATGTTACTCTTCCTAAATATATTCTTCCATAAAATACTACAACTGCTGCTGCTATTATTTGTAAAATAAACTTAGTCTTAGCTGGTACTGGTTTAATATCATCAAATAAACCAGTTAATACAATTATAAAACCACCTATTAATATAGATAACATTTGATTACTTGTTCTTGCAAATAACATATATCCTAACAAGAAAGCTCCAAATATTGCTAAACCACCCATTCTAGGAATTGGCTTAGTATGTACCTTTCTAGCATTAGGTATATCCATAGCTCCTGCATGTTCTGCAGCTTTTATAATAAAAGGTGTTAACAATGCACTAGTTAAGAAAGTTACCAAGACAATTAAAATAATATTATGTCCATTTACTTCTAAATTCATATAACCACCTAAAAATATTATAACAAAAAAAAAGAAAAGTACTATCTTTTCTTTTTCTTATTCTTCTTTTTGTTCTTCTTAGAGTAAAGCACTTCTTCACTATTAGGAATCTCTTCTAATATGTCTTCATCACTAATAATAACATTTTCTCTAGTAGCTAAGAACTCTTCTCTCATTTCTTTAGCTTCTCTTTCTTCTTCTTTTTTTAATTGTTTAGCTAATTTCTTAAGTTCTCTTTTAGATAACTCTTGAGGTTCTTGTTCTTCAGGTTCTTCTTCCTCTACTATTTCTTCTTCAGTTTCTTCTATAACTGGTTTATCTTCAGGTTCATTTCTACTTTCTTCTGCTTCTCTATCAATGAACTCTAAGAATCTTAAATCCCTAGAATTATCTATTTCTTCATCTGCATCTTTTAGTTCAACTTTCTTTTCCTTTTTTTCAGGATGAACATTTTCTAATATAGCAATTAACTTTTTATTCTTTTTATCTTTACTATTATTCATAGCAAGTAAGATTAATAGAATAATAATAGAAACTCCTAAACAACCAGCAAATAACATAGCTATAAAGAAATAATCTTTTTTCTCTTTCTTCTCTGTAACTTTTCCACTTTCTTCTTTATATCTTAAGAAAGTTTTTTCTTCAGTATCATATCTATACCATCCAACATTACCAGTAGCAACATTCATACCATAGATTAATACTATATCTTCATTATCATTGTAATAAACAACATAATCTTTATCATTAATATTTATACTCTTAGTATTACTAAATCCCTCTAATGTTTCATCAGTACTCATAACTAAGAAACTAAATCCATTAACTTCAATTACTTCATAAGGACTAAAATTACCATCTTTATAAACATATAATCCAATGTTACCATCTGCATCTTTTAATCCAACTAAAGTTATTTTAGCATTACCATTATAGAAAGACGGAACACTCTTCTCATCTATCTCTACATTAGATAATTCAAATCCATTTGGTTTTTCAAGTTGATCTGCTTTTTGAATAACAGTATACTCTTTACCATCAACTGTAACAGTTATAGGATCTTCACTTTCTACATTAACTACAACTACATATGTTCTTTTACTACCATCTTCAGCAGTAACAGTTATAACACATCTATTTGCTCCTTCTTCTAAAGTTACTTCTTTAAAATCACCATTAGCAATAGATTTACTATCTTTTTTAGTTATATTAATATTAACACTCTTAGTTCCAGAAGGAACAGTAGTACTATACTCTAATACATCAGGATCAAACTCTGGAGTTAATTCATATCCTTGTACCTCTAAACTATTTAACTTATTAACAGAACTCTTAGTAGGAGCTACATACTCTGTAACAGTAATCTTAGTAGTATCAGATACATTAACAACATTTAATTCATTATCACTAATCTTACCACTTACTACTAAAGTAAATGTTCCAGGACTAGAAGCCTTACATGTTGTTGTAAGAGTCTTTGTAGTATTAGAACCATCTCCAGTATCATCTACCCAGTGATTACTACATCCATCTGTATTACCTGCTGATGTAACTGATACATCCCAACCCATTACATTATTTAATCTAATAGTTAAAGTAACAGTACCACCAGATTGAACACTAAATTTATTAACAGTAACACTATAAGATGGTGCCGCATGTACAGTACCAACAAATATAAATAATACTAAGGCAAAAATTATATATTTTAATTTTTTCATATATTCCCTTCCTATCCTTGTTTTATATCTTGTTTACCAAGTAAATATAATCTTATTTTTAATAATGACGTAATATCTACAGTATCACTAGTTAACTTACCAGCTTCTAAATATGCACCACTTAATGATTTCTTCTTAAGTAAATATAATCTAATTGTCAATAAATCAGTTATATCTATTTCTCCATCACCTGATACATCTCCATATACTACAGCAGTATATGTTTTATTTCCTGTATTTATTACAGTACCTGTTTTAATTATATCATTATTACTAAATTTTATATTATTATCTTTCGCTTGTAAATCAGAAATTTTAGTTCCTAATTTAAAACCAGATACTTTATCACCATTTACTTTAACACCTAATTTAGTAATATCACCATATTTGGTTTCTTCTTTTTGTTCTTCCTTAGGTTCCTCTTTTGGTTCTGGTTCTACTATTGGCTCTTCTATTGGTTTAGGTTCAGGATCTACTACTGGAGTAGTTTCTTCGCCAGTATATGTATTACATATTGTACATACTCCGCCAGATGCAAATACCAATCCTGCACTAGTAGGATTAGATGCTGATGAATAAGCTCCTATATTATAGAAGTTATATAGTCCACTATAAGTAACTCCTTCATATTCAAATTGAGCTCCATTAACATTTCTAGTACCTATCTCAATAATAGATAATGATGCTAAATAAGCAGGATTTATATTAGCTTTCTTACCAGCTTCCATAAATATAGAAGTATATGTCTTATGATCAACTGGATCATATTCCATTAATAATGTTTTAGAATATAAAATACTTCTAACAACATTTTCACTTATTTGCTCATTATAACTTAAGTCTTCAAACATAAATACATATGTCTCATTTAACCAGTTTCTTGGATCCATATAATATCTAGTAGCTTCTTCAGTAGGTTTATACCAACCAGCTTCAGTTACTATATTTTTACCATTACTATCTACATATCTCATCTTAGTATTTTGAACAGCACCTACTTCTTTTTCAATAGCAGCTGCAGCTTCAAAATCTAAATTAGTTATCATTGGTTTAAATATCCAATTTGGATGATCTTGATGTAAATCTCTTAAATAAGGTTTATAACTATCTGGGAAATCTTTTATCATTATCTCAAAAGCATCATCTGTTATATCAGAAGTAGATAAATTAGCTCCCGTAACACCCTCTACTTTATATGCATCAGCCATATTATTGTAAACAGGAATAGTAAAAATAAAAGGGAAGGATTCACTACCTGTTTTCATATAACCAGCTTTATCATATGCTCTCCATGATGAATAAGCTTCTGACGAAGGTGCTGCTATATTAGTTTGATATTGATGGTTATATATAGCATAATGACCATCAGGATTTACATTAAACTTCTTTAAATATGATGTAAATTGACCTTTAGATATATATCCATTAGAAATGTAAATAGCTCCACCAACAATAGCCTTATAAGGACTATTCCATGGTCTCATATATTTATCTTCTATTCTTTCAGTAGTAACATACTGACTACATACATATCCATCAGTACCATTAAATGTTACTTTATACCAACCAGCACTACATCCGGTACCATCTATCTTATTATCATCTACTATTGTAATTACATTACCAGTAGACATAGAACCAAGAATACTACTATTCTTAGTTGTTGGATTTTCTCTTAAATTTACACCATCAGTCTTAATATAAGCTTGATATGGTGCTGCTCTTGCAGTCATAAAAGTTAAAAGACAAGTAAATATACAAACAACAAAAAGACATTTTAATTGACATAATGTTTTCATATAATCACTTCCCTTTATTCATAGTTATTATACCATATTTGACATACGGAATAAACGCATATCTGTACAAGTGTGTAAACCTTACATCAAGTAAAAATCGGTATTTGAGAAGATGTTAGTAATATGTTATAATTTAACATAGTTAACAAGTGACAGGTGATGACATGAAAGTATTAAAAAGGAAATTAAAAAAAGTACATATTGCTAAGAGAATATTTTATCATTTAACAAATATACTATATATTGCAACATTAGCATTTTTAGCATATATGTTATTAAAATATATCAAAGTAGAAAGAGCATTAGAAATAATAGGAGTTGCTATATTTGGAATATGGTTCCTAATCTACCTATTAGGTGGATTAATAACTATGTTATCTAAAAAGACTAAGACTTTTATTTTTCTAACAATTATATCTCTTCTATTATCAGGAATATTTGGTTTTGGAGGATATTTCATCTTCAGAACATATTCAGCATTAGGTAACATGAACAGAGAAGTAATTACTTACTCTACTACATTAATAACTTTAAAAGATTCAAACTTCAATGATTCAATGACAATTGGTATGATTGATGAAAAAGAAGATGACGTTGAAGGAGCTCTTGCTAAAAAACTTATTGAAAGAGATAAACTTACTAATAAAATAGAGACATATGAAGATTATAACTCAATGATTGCAGACTTACTTGATGGTAAGATTGGTGCATGTTTTGTACCAGGCGGATATAAAACAATGCATTTAACTGATGGTGGCGAAGAAGAAAGTTCTAAAGAAGAAGAATATCTAAGTAAAATAAAAGAAATAGGTTCTTATTCAGAAGATAGAGCTAACCAAGATTTAATTACATTAAAAAGTAGTAAAACTAAAACACTAACAGAACCATTTACAGTATTAGTAATGGGTGTTGACTCAGCTCAAGATGGTTTAAAAGCTAATCAAGCATTTAATGGTGATACATTAATTCTTGTAACATTTAATCCTAATACATTAACTGCTACAATGTTAAGTTTACCAAGAGACTTATATGTTCCAATAGCTTGTAATCATGATAGATATGCTAAGATTAATTCATCTGCAGCATATGGATCAAGTTGTGTTATTAAAACAGTTCAAAAACTAACTGGTATAGATATTGATTACTATGTAAAAATTAACTTTACCGGTGTAGTTGACTTAGTAAATGCTTTAGATGGTGTAGATGTAGAAGTTGAAGAACCAGACTTCTGGTATGACTCAGCTCATACTAACCAAGTATGTGAATCTAACCAATATAGACAAACAGATAGTGCTAATATTGTATGTATGGGATTAGGATGGCAACATCTTGATGGTGCTCAAGCACTTGCTTATGCAAGATGTAGACACTTATATGCAGTATCAGATATTGCTCGTAACCAACATCAACAACAAATAATTGAAGCATTAGCTAAAAAAGCTAAAACAATAAAATCAGTTAATGATTTCAATGCTATATTAGATGTTGTATCTAGAAACATTGAAACAAATATTACACCAGAACAAATTATGTCATTCTATGACGTAGGTAAAGATATGTTATTAAATTCATCTACTGATGCTTTATCAATAAAGAGAACTTATCTTGAATACTACAGTTTACCAGTATGGCAAAGAAGATATGGTAGATATACTAGCGCATTAGGATACTATCAAGGTTCACTTGATGCTATCACAAAACAAATGAGAATTAACTTAGAATTAGAATCAGAAACTCCAGTTAAAACATTTAGTTTCTCTTATAACGAAGACTACTCTACTCCAGTAATTGGTCGTGGTATCTATACTGGTACTAGATTAGAAAGAATGGAAACATTCATTGGTTATGATAGAGAAACAGCTAATAACTATTGTTTAAATCATGGTTTAACATGTACATTCGAATTTATAGAAAGTGCAGAACCATATGGTATAATCGTTGATCAAGAAGCTCATGAAGGAGAATTACTAAAGAGTATTTCAGGATGTACCTTCTACATGAGTAATGGTCAAGGAGCTCAACCAGTAACTCCTACTGAACCTGAACCAACTGATCCAGGTCAAGGTGGAGAGACTCCTGGAGGAGAAACTCCTGGCGGAGAAACACCTGGTGGTGAAACTCCTGGAGGAGACAATCCTGGTGGAGAAACACCAGGAGGAGATAATCCTGGAGAAGTAATACCTGAACCACAAATTCCTGGTGGACCTGAAGGAGAATAATAGAAGTACCTTTTAAGGTACTTTTCTTTTAGAAAGGAAAATAAATATGCATAATGAAGTATTTGAAACTAATAAAAATATTAACGAAATAAAAATAGCATTACTTAGTGATATACACTATTATGAAGGTTACAATTTAAAAATATTTAATAAAATAATTAAACAAATAACAAATACCAAACCTAATTATGTATGTATTGCCGGAGATATTTTAGATTCATCAGATGTAATAGAAATAACTCCTTTAAAAGAATTCCTAACTACTCTATCTAATATATGTCCAATAATGATTGTTTTAGGCAACCATGATGAAAAAAAAGGACATATGGGAGAATGGTCATATGAACCTAATAATACTCTTAGAGACTTCTTAAATAGCTCTAAAAATATATATTTACTAGATGATACTAAATATATAGATAAAGATAATAATATATGTTTCTATGGATATAATCTATCTTATCATTACTATGAAGTAACTGATGAAGAATATAAAGTATTTGAAGAAGAAACAAATAAACTAAAAGAAACACTAAATAATAATACATATAACATTACATTAATACATACACCTATTAACATCTTTAAATATCTAAAAGAAAATAATACTGAATTATCTAAAACAAACTTAATACTAGCAGGACATATGCATAATGGAGGAATACCATTTATTATTACTCATACCATTAATAAACTATTTAAAACATCAAGATCCTTATTCTCCCCATTAAAAAGATTCTTTCCTAAATATGCCCAAGGAAGAGTATATAATGAAAAAGCAGATGCTTACATCTATGAAGGATTATCTAAATTAAGTCATTCCACTAGATTATTTCATTACTTTGATTTTATATTCTCTAAGAATGTAGAATTTATTACAATTAAAAAGAGTTCTAAATAGAACTCTTTTTTTAATACTTAGGATTTAATGTAGGTTGTATATCTACAACACATAATTTCTTATCATCTTGTTTAACAACTATAACAGATGCTTGAGTATCATACTTATAATCTTTAACATATGTTATATTCATTTTAACAAGATATGCATCTACAGTATCATCACCTAATTTATATTTAGTTTTTTCGGTAGATACTACACTAACTTCTTTTACCTCTGGTAAATTTTGCTTTCTATCACCATATGTATCATCTAATAAACTTTGATACATAGTATCAATTAACTTTTGAGAAAATATCTCTTTCTTATCAGGATGTATAAATTGAATACCACCAATATCATACTTATTAACTTTAGTATTCATTGTATATAAATCAATAACAAACATCTTAGCTAATTGAGTAGCATACTTTTCCTCATCTACAGGTTCTGCAAATAATATTTTCTTTAATTCTTCATATTCACTCTTAAAATACTTAGAATCTCTTTCTCTAATAGAATATTCAAATTCTTTAATTTCATCTACTACTTCATTTGACTGTACAGATTTGTCACTTTTATGGAAATATTTCCATCCAAAGAAACCACCTGCTCCTATTAAAGCTAATACTAATATTATTACCACTACTTTAACCAAAGTCTTCTTCTTACTTTTTTCTGTTTTAATCTTTCTTGCCATAGCCTACCTCGCCTTCTTCTGGTGTATTGATTTTATTATTCATAACATTATCTCCTTCACGAAGTATTAAATCGTGAACAATAATATCATTAGATATTGTTAATCTCTCATCTGTATAATCTTTTAAGTTACTAATATAATCTTCACCAATAACATTGTTATTCATATCACATTGTTTTCTATTATTAACTTTCTTACCATTCTTAATATTACTTAAGACATTGTCACAACCAAATACAAAATAACTACCAGTACTATTATTATAATAAACTTTATTAGTAACAAAGTTACCACTAGGGAATATAACTACATTATTTTCTTTAATATCAAATATATCATGCCCTAGTGCAAACTTATCTTCAAATCCCATCATATTACCTAATGTAGGAAGTACATCATACATACCCATTACATTAGTATTAGTAGATTTAATCTTCTTAAGCACTGCTTCATTCTTAGTCCATATTATTAATGGAGTTCTTCTATTAATCTCATGTTGGAATGCATCATAATCTCTATATTCAGGATCTCCCTCTTCATATAGATTACCATTAGTAACATCATAATTATAATAATATTGATATTCTTTCTTATCTAATCTTGCATCATGATCCCCATATAATACAAATACTGTATTATTATAATAATCACTATTCTTAACATAATCAATAAAATGACCTAATGTAACATCTCCATAATGAGCACTAATTATATAATTACCTAACTTAGTACCTTCTAAATAATCATCTTTAACTTCTACAGATTCTCCTGTCTTACGATCTATCTTAGTATATGTATTAGTTAAATCAATCCTACCAAAATCATAATATTTTTCAGGATTTTCTTTTGTCGCAGCAAATGGTGAATGGTTAGATAACTGAATTATAGTACCCATATATTTTTCATGTTCTGTTTCAATTTTCTCTAACTTACTTTGTAATTGAATAAAGAAATCTTCATCATTTAATCCTAAACCTAATCTTTGAGTCTTTTCATCATACTCAAATTCATCTTTAAATATCAATTCTTGATAACCTAAATTAGGATGCATTACTCTTCTATTCCACATAGTCGAATCATTAGCATGTGTACTAAATGTATAATAACCTTGTTCTGAAAGTAACTTAGGTATACTAACATAATTTCTATTGGCATAACCAACGAATACTGTACCTGACAAAGAAGGCATTAATGAAGTATTTAAAGTAAACTCAGTATCACTACTTGTACCAACACTTATTTGAGGATAGAAATTATTAAAATACATACCCTCTCTACTTAACTTATTAACAGTAGGTGTTACCTCTACTCCATTAACTTCCATATCAACTAATGTATATTGAATACTTTCCATATGTACAAATATAACATTCATACCTTTTAATACATCAGTATACTTATTATCTTTATGTTCTTCTTCAAATTGTTTACTATAGAACTCTTTAAATCTCTTAGCAGCTTCATCATATCCAAATAATGAATTAATCTTAGGAGTTAAACTTTGTATTAAGTCATTACCTTGATATAAGATAATACCAAATCTCTCAACAATATATACACGATTCCATTGTTTAACTAATCTAGATACATCTGTACCAGTAATATTAACAACAGTAAAAACAAGTACTAAGACACCTACGAGAATTGTAGTACCAAACATTTTCTTACTCTTTTCTACTTTACCAACAAAGGCGTAATAACTACCTTTCTTTAAGTTAACATGTAAAAGTATATATAAAACTGGAAAGATAATATAAATAAAATCTTTTACCCTAAACTTTTCCACTAAAGAGTCTCCAACTGCTCCTACTAAACCTAACTCACTTAATAATGAGAATGAAGCAAATGAATTATAAAATACAAAGTAAATACTATTAACTACACACATAGTAGTAAATATTACTAGCCATATAAAATAATACCTAAACTGTTTTTTAGGTTTAATAAAATATCCTAATGATCCGATTATTATTATAATAGCCAAATCACATATAAAAGGCTTATAATCAAATGTATTCTTTATTGTATAATTTCTAACTAATACCGTCTCTAACGCAGAAAAGATTACAAAAGTAATAAATAATCTATTTGTAGATAAGTATTTGGAAACTTTTTTTCTAATTTTTTTAAGTAAATTAATTATTTTCCTTTTCAAATTAATCCCTTCTTACATCCATAATTATAACATATATATTTTATTATGACCATACAAGTAACCATAACAATTTACACTTGCATTTTATTATCATTAATGTTATTATACATATGCGATGCAGGTGTAGTACAATGGTCAGTATGCGACCTTGCCAAGGTTGAGATGGGAGTTCGATTCTCCTCACTTGCTCCATTTTTAAAGTAACTGGTTTAAAACCAGTTTTTTTATATATTAAGGAGTGATTATATGAAAGACTTTGTAATACTAAGTGAAGAAATACCTGAAGTAATATTAGAAATGCGTTACTATACTACATATAACTTCGTAGGAGATAAAATAGACGGTTATGAAGAACCAATCGCTATACTTACAAAAAAAGCTACAGAAGCCTTAAAACTAGTAAATAATGAACTTATGAAAAAAGGCTATAGACTTAAAATATATGATGCTTATAGACCTACTAGAGCAGTAACTCATTTTCTAAAATGGGCTGAAGATATAAATGATACTCGTATGAAAGAATACTTCTATCCTAACTTTGATAAATCACTTATATTCCAAGAAGGATTCCTAGCTAAACAATCTGCCCATAGTCGTGGTAGTACTATAGATCTAACTCTATTCGATATGAAAACAGGTAAAGATGTAGATATGGGTGGTACATTTGATTACTTTGGAGATATATCATACCCTACATACGATAAACTTACTAAAGAACAACTAAGTAATAGAGAATTACTTAAAAATACAATGCTTAAATACGGATTCAAACAAAGTATTAGAGAATGGTGGCACTTTGTTCTAATAGATGAACCATTTCCAGATACATACTTTGACTTCCCTATAAATAGTAAATCATTAAAAAAATAACATTTCATTTTTGGAAATGTTATTTTTTATATAAGAAGTATCAAGAATAAAATTAACTTCAATGCAACTTTTAATTTAACGAATTATAAGCATCTAATACATTTTGAATAGCTTCTTTATCCTTAGCAGGTATCGTATAATCCTTTAAATTAGAATCACCCTCAAAACGAACAATGGTCTCATTTGATTTAGCTATTTTAGCTAACATTTCTAAATCAGTGGCTGAAGTATTTGTATGATCATAGGTTTCCCATACACTACCATATTCATTATCATGTTCGATATCAAAATAGTTAGGAGATATAGTATATTTTTCTCCATCAACTACAATAATTACTTTTTTCCAGAATACCCAATCATCGCCAGTATAATTAAATCTAATTACAACCCAACTCTTACTTGAATCAACACCTATATAAGGTAATAAATAACATCTAGTATCAATATACTCAGGAAGAGTTTTTGGGAAATACCAAGTAATTCCCTCAACTTTATCATATTCCTTGTCTAATTTAGAAGCACTCTTTGTAAATTCAGCATTTTTTAATTCCTTAATTTTAGATTCGGCAGCTTCTAAATTAGCATAATTACTTACTTTGGCTTTCTCTTCATCAGTTAAACTATCATAATTTTTTCTTGCTGTTGTAATTAATTCACTCTTATCTAAAGTAACATCACCAATATCTTCAATGCTTTTGACAACTAGGTTAATTTTAGCTTTTTCTTTCTCCTCTGCTAGTTTTTCTTTCGCAGATAAAAAATCATCATAATTATCTACTTTTTTCTTTTTACTATCAGAAAGCTCATTATATTTTTGCTCAATCTCATTAATAAGTTCTTCATCTTCAACAGTTACATCTTCAATATCAGAAATTAATTTTTCTACCTCTCTAACTGATTTCGGTTTTTCTTCATCAACAGATCCATTCCCTTTATCGCCACAACCAACTATAGCAAACAAAACTACAAATAATAATATAAATAATAAACTTTTCTTTTTCATAAAAACACTCCTTAAACAATAATAAATTTATAATTCTCCACTAATTAGAGCTGCCATAAATGCAATAATAGTTATAAGATAAGAAAACAAAATAATGCCTTCAACAGCTAAAAAAACAGAAATTAATAAAGATTGTTTATTTTTCTTTCTAGCTTTAATACCATAAACAAAACTAATAATATAAAATACAAATCCAATAACATAAGGTATAAAGGTCAAAAAATCAATAAAATCAGAATAATAAAAAATTGACGATAACACAAATGCAACAAAACTTGATAAAACAAGCCCAATACAGAAAAATAGTATAAAATATAATAATTCTTTTGAAAAAACTTCTTTCTTTTTTACAGGAATAATTGGATCTGTATCATCTAAATTCCTACCACAAATAGAACATTCAGTTTGACCAACTTCGTTCTCATGACCGCAAAAATAACATTTCATAATTAAACTCCAATTATGCAGCAGTCAAAATACCAAAAATAGTAATAACTAGGCTTATAGCAACTAAAGTGGCGATAAACCTTAAATCTTTTTTAATAGTGGCAATATGAATAGCTCTGTAATGATCTTGTTGAATAATTACTTTATTTTGTTCAATTAAAACATCTAACTTCTTTAATAACTCACTTTCATTAACATTTTCCTTGTCCTCAACACTTTTCACAAACATCCTCCTCTTATTTAATTAACAAAATTATATCATATTTTTGTCGTATAGAATAGCAAGACACAATAATCGATTATAAAAAATGGGAAAATTTTTTCAGGTGATATTATGAACTCTGAAAAGATTAAAAACATACGAGAAGAATTAGAAATTACACAACATGATATTGCAAAAATACTAGGCTGTACAAGATCCGCCTATTCCTTATGGGAAATAAATAAAAATACTATTCCTTTATATTATTTAAATAAATTAGCAAACGAATTGAATATAAACATTGATTACTTAGTAGATCTTTCTGATAAAAAGAATATTACATTTAATAAAAATGAAATAGATAGAATTGAACTAGGTAAAAGAATAAAAACAGCAAGAAAAGAAGTTAATTATACTCAAGAAAAACTAGCAGCTAAATTAAATACTACTCATTCCGTAATAAGTGCATATGAATCTGGTAAAACAGCAGTACCTACTCTGTTTCTAATAGAAATAGCTAAAATAACAAACAAATCACTTAATTGGTTTTTAAATAAGACAGGGACTCTATGAGTCTTTTTAATTTGATACTTTATTCCATTTCTATCATAGTAATTAATACTAAAATATGATATTCTTATATAGTAAGGAGGATTAAAAATGGCATATAGTATTTTAAATGGATTAAACATAAGTGATGAACATTTAAAACAAATAATTACTGAAGTATTTGAGCAAAAATTCTCCTACATGAGTAAAATGGATTATTACAGATGGTTAAATGGTAGACAACTAGCTGAAAGAATTAAAAAATTAACAGTTGAGTTAATGACACAAGAAGATATAGATAAATATCCTAATTTTGCAGGATATTATACAAATGGAACAGATCGCGTAAAAATAAAAGATCCAAGTATTGTTCCTTCTGTATTAGATCATGAACTAAATCATTTTATAAATGATAAAACTAAGCAATTCCCAAGATTTATTAACGAAGGTATAACTGAATTTTTAACCCAAGAATCATTTAAAAGTGCTGGTAAAACAACACCATATGTTGCTTATAAAATAAATGTTAGTACAATAGCTTTCTTATATTCAATCTTTGGTGATGAATTAATAAAATGCTACTTATCTGGAGTAACTCCTGAATTTGAAACTAAATTAAGTAAATATCTTAAAGCATCTGATCAAGATAGTTTAAAAGATTTTTATGATGTATTAGAAGAATTACATGCTTATTACCATCCTTATAACGAAGAAGAAAAGAAAAGATTAGAAGCTAAAAAAGATAGAATAAGAGAAAAAACACTTCCAAAAAGAGATAAATATTTAGAAAATATTCTTACTAATAGCATTATTAATGATGTTTTAAATTTTAAATTCTATAAAGATTCTAAATTA
>Ga0247609_10003312_pt1 | contig 16378 bp, 23 predicted proteins | sample 172DNAGHGlowgp2_FD_193487 | JGI IMG/M metagenome (GOLD analysis project Ga0247609, IMG submission 193487) | Sheep rumen microbial communities from Palmerston North, Manawatu-Wanganui, New Zealand - 1728 DNA GHGlow gp2 | ecosystem: Host-associated > Mammals > Digestive system > Stomach > Rumen ...
CGCGTCCATGGTCTGACTTGATGCAATCCACCCCCCGCTTGTAGTTCTTCGCTGCGTCTGTCGTATCTGCTCCCCAACAAATCCCAGCTTCCTCACCAATGAGCGAGATTGGATTGGTGGTCGTGTATTTCTGAATTGTTACTGTTCCCATTTAATGTGTCCTTCTGTATTAAACCCTATCTAAATATGGCGTTTTTCGCCACTGCCACATTGGTTTATCCTTGCTTAAAAATTCCAATGCACGTTGAATCCGAATTGTGGCAAGCATGAATTCCCATTCGGTTTTCAGCAATTCCCTCAATGCGCTTTTCATCAGCAACTCCCTTCGCATTCACCATCACCCACAAGCATCCCAGGTTGGACACCGTAGTAGTTAAACGCCCTGAGGTGGTATACGTCCTTGTTGCCGGGCTTGTCCTTGTCGTACTGCTTGTTGAGAATATCCCACACGAACTGATGCCACACAACCTTTGCGTTGAACTTGATGTACTGCCTTGCAACCTTGTCTTCGTTTACCAGGTCATACGCCTGACACACAAGGTCATAGGCTTTCTTCAATGTCTCGCTTGAATGCGCAATCTCCATCAGAATCTTCGTGTCTGCCGGACCAGTCGGAAATGTCGGTGGGTCGGGGACTAAAACGTTCGAGTTGTGGAACTTCTCAATCCATTCAACTTCGTCATGTTGGTTGGAGAATGGGGATGTTGCCCATTCATTGTTGCAGTTCTCGCACTTGACACGATACCCACCAACATCGTCCTTCTCAATTGAGACAACGCATTGGCAATTTGGACAAGTTGGAGTAAATGGCAGTTTTTCGTTAATCACTTCTTTCATGGTTCAATTATACTTCATTTCAATCATGACGCACACGCCGAATTTGCCAATGATGAACCACTGGTGTTAACCGTAAGACCTGACGACGAATAGTTTTCCCATTCCTTCTGAAAAATCTCAAGCTCCTCCTTGCTCAACTGAAAAGCACTGGGTGGCAAGGTTGACAGAAAAGTTCCATTTGGAGGCGGGTCTATCAGGATTCCCTGTCCAGGATAGGCGTGGTTTATTATGCCAGGATAATCGTATCCTTCATCAATTGTGGCATATGCAGTTTCCTCGCTTTTCTTTTCGAGGTCAATCTTCACGCCATTTTCCTCAAGGAGGTTCATGGCATCCGCAGCCTTTTCGCAGATGTCGTTCAGTTCCTTCTCCAGATTAGCAATCCTCTCCTGGGATTCCTTGATTTCCTGGCGGATATCCTCAATCTCTCCGTTGATGTGGTTCTCATCCATTTCCCTCTGCATCGCAGCAACATCGCGTTTCGCCTGCTTCAGTTTCTCCACCATGGAGAACTCGCCAACATTTGGAAACTCTTGCCAGTCAAGCCACACGTCATACATTTCCCGAACAACGTACAAGAGGGATGGAAGGTCTGGGATTCCAAACGCGCTCGAAATCCTGCCATCGTCATCTATCTTGCACCTTGAACGATCCGGGCGGTAGAGAATATCCAGCTTTTCCGAGTCAATTCTGATCTTGGTTTCCTTCCACACGCCCTTCATCTGGGGAAACACGTTCTTCAAGTCCTTGTCGGCAACGAACACCTTCGTGAATCCAACGCCCAAAGTCCTCTCGGGCTTGTAGCACACCGCAACTATCCGTTCATTGTCATACTGTGGATCAGATGTTATGTCAAACGCCTCTTCGGAATACCCATCAATCCTCTCCACCCAATCAGGAGTTGGGCCGATGAACTCTGGCTTCTTGATTTCCCATGTGCTTCCTGACGCACTGACATTTCTCCACCCATCCGAATGGTCTGTGGTAGCCCAAATGGGTGCCGTCATGTTGTTCCTGTTTGGAGCGGTCAAATATCCACTTGATGAAGTGGCGTAACTATGTGATTTCCTTATGCTCATTCTATCATCAGTATACAACTCCACATGGTGGAAGTAAAGTGGTTTTCACACGTCGGGTTCCTTTAGTTCTGGCATATCGTCCAAATCCACCTTAACCCCATACTGCTCAAGAAGATTCAAGGAATCTGCCGCGTTTTCGTATATCTCGTTCAATTCCTTCTCGGAATCCGCAATGTGCTTCTGAAGCGACTTGATTTTTCCCCTCATCAAGTCAATACCATTCTGTATTGAATTGTGCGTTGATTCATACCTCATCTTGTCAACAGACTCCATTGCGGACATGAGTTTCTTCACGATTTCAAAGGTTGGTGCTTTTGGGAACTTCCTCCATCTCTTGTACAATGAAACTATATCGTACACCGCACTGTCAATCTCAAGGTCTGATGGATAGGAAAACCCATCATATGAAACAATTCGCCCATCCTCTGAAATCGAATAGCCAATTGACTTCTTCTCGAAAAGGTCATGCAGCGTCTTCCATATCCCCTCCATGTTGGAAAATGGCGTGGCAAGGTCTGACGAAACCACAAACACCTTTGCGAACACGCCATATATCTTAATGGAGACATATTTGGCAACAATGACCGTGCCAGAAGTCCCACACTTCCTCCATCTGCATGAATCAAGGAAATACCCAGGAAAACGCTCAATCCATTCCGGAGGTTGGATGTCGTGGTAGAACAAATTGGACATCCCATCTGGAGGTTTTGGAAATGAAAGGCTCATGTATTCAAAACCACCCATTTTCCTATTGTATACACAGCAATCATTCCATTTCCAGGGTCATGAACCATGTCTCCGTCAGTTGGATGATGGTTTAACGGCTTTGGGGTAACAACATATGAACCATCGTTCATCCGCACTATGGTGGCTTCTCCAACGAACTTTAGACGGTCGTGTGGATATAAGCTTGAAAAATCGCAATCCACAACCATTTTCTCTGGCTCTTCTGGCTCCTCGTCAAGGTTCACCACAATCCCATGCTGCTCAAGGAGGTTCATCCCATCGGCAGCCCTCTCGTACATTTCGTTGAGGTTCTTTTCGGCTTGAGCAATCTGGGTCTGAATTTCCTTAATCTTCTTGCGCAAGTTGTCAATGTTCTTCTGCCCATAGCCGTATTTCTCTTCAACTCGCAGATTGTCAACTGCTATCTCCGCATCATGCAATTTGCACACAGTGTCCCAATCTTGCGCATTTGGGAAATCCTTCCAATTATCGTACATTTGACTTATGTCGTAGATTGCAACCCTTATGTTGTCATCCGATGGAAATTCGCCAAGTTCATTGTAGATTCTTCCATCTTCCGTGATGTCATATGCTATGCTATGTGTCGCATGATCATCGTGGATATACTTCCATATCCCCTTCATCTGAACAAATGGGGGTTCATTCATCCCATCAGATGCGTAGATTTTCACAAAGCCCCAATCCCAATCCCCAGATAATCTGTCGGGTTCATACTTGACAACAAAGCATCCTCCAAACCTTCCCGAGTCATGCCACATGCAGGACGATACGAAATAACCATCAATCTTCTCAACCCATTCAGGAGGTGGAACAATCTCAATTGGCAGTTTCTTGACCCTAGGTTTTCTGGGAGCGTCGGCTAGTCCAGATGCAGAGGATTCTGCACCTGACGAGAACAAGTTAATCTTTGGAAGTTTTGGAAGCGTAATTCCCATTAGTCTCTCCCATCATACCCAGGCTTGTGCCACTTGATAGGCTTGCGCAAGGGCTTGATTGTCCTTGCTGGCGTATCGTCTTGGAACATCATATCGTAGTCCTCAAGCAGCTCGTACCTTGAATCCTCGTCAATGTACAGTTCCTTGAAATCCCGCTCCAAATGGAAGAGGTCAGAATGCGCGTAGCGGGACTCGTCTGAAGGTCCACCAGCAACTGGGTACTTGAAGTAGAGGATGATGTCGGTGTTCCACTCGCTATAAGGCTCTGCCAACGTCTGCCTCATCACGTCAATGTCAACGTAGTAGGGGCGAAGCGCAGTTGGAATCATGTTCTCGGCAATCGCAACCACCTGCTTCTCGGTAAGGGCTGGATGACCCCATGAATCTGTTCTCATATTAGATGCTCCTTGTGGAAAAACTGGCATAGCCACGAATCTTGGACTGCTTGTCCGTATGGTGGAACTTGAACTTTGGCTCAATCCCGCGTCTCTCAAGTTCATCAATGAAGGTGCTTGCGTCCTGGTCTTCCTCCAGATAGGCATAATCCCCACGCACATAGGAAAATTCAGAAATGTATTTTGAAATGCCCAGCTTGTCCAGTTCAGCAATCGTCACCTTCACCCACGCATGGCTGGGATCGGCATAGACATTATAGGTTTTCGTTTTCATTTCAACCTCCACTTCAAGGATAGACAAAGAGAATGACCAAAATCCCAATGACTTCAATGAGAATTACGGGGATTGCGAATTCCCACAACCGCTTGTCAATTTTCTTGTACCACTTCATGAAGTCCACCTCATGCGTTACAGTCAATCACAAACTTGCCAGCGTCTAGCTGATTCATCATGGACGCATAGCTGCGCTGCTCCGAACCCTCGCAAGCAGCGAAACCGTCCTCCAACCACTTGCCACAATCGGTCTTGGTTTCAAACACGTTTGCGGTGAAACCACCAAGAACGAAATAGCGGGCCTTGGGATGAATCATCTTGAGAATGGCAACCTGAATCTCATAGGGGAGATACACCTTGAACCACTCGTTCCCATTCCCACACACGTAGCCCCAGACGGGGTTCATGTTCTCATCGCAAGGGACAACGCAGCTGCCAGTTGGGACGTCACCCGACATGATGGCTTCATCCACCCTGTCCCACTCCTTATTGGAAACGGAATCCTCCAGCTCCCAGTGGTTGGTGAAATGGGCATCCTCTTCAGAGCGCGTGATGGAGTTGACGTTCCACTCAACCTTGTCCAGGTTGACGCTGGCGGTGTTCATCATCAGGTTGATGATGTCGGTGTCCTTCTTGGCTGTAATGATGAACTTGTACATGACACAACTCCTAGTGAAGCACTCACAGGGGGCTTCCTTCCCTCAGAACACCTACAGTATATCACAGTTTTAGCATGGACGCAAGGGGTCTTCAACAATTTCTTGATTTTTCCTCAGCGTCCAAATCTGCGAAATACTGTGGCATTATGAGGAAATTGTAAATGTAGTCCTCTTCTTGCGCTTCAAGGTAATTTTCGTACTCGGCTTCAAGATAAGCCTCGTACTCGGCCTCAAGTTGATAGTCTTCGTTGTAGGGATTGTAGAACATGGTTTACTCTGAAACCTCGTCAACATCTTCCCAACGCATAACGCGCTTCTGGGTCTTGACAGCCAACTTGCCATCGTCATCAAGGGTGAAGACATAGCGCTGGTTGCCAATCACAAGCCCAACCTTCTCACCAGGCTTCAACTCAACATCCTCGTGGATTCGCGGCGTCTCTTCGTCCAAGAACTTGTGGACGGTGGTATACAAATACTTGTCAAACTTCGGTCGGTCAAACATTTCTTTTCTTCTCCTATTGGGTTGTTGAAAGTACACCAATAGTATATCACATCAGAAGTTGAATGTCAATGGGGTTTCAAAGAAAGCCCATTGTTTTCTCAATGGGGTCAGGAGATATTGTTCACCCAATCCTTGTGCTGGGGAATCACGTTGAAGTTGCCCTTGCCATCGTAGGAAATGACGAGTCGGTTTGTTTCCGTTGGGTCAACAACGTTCATTGTCTCGTTCGCGTGTAGAACATGTGAATGAGAACCATCACCTGAACCATAGGCGGTTTCCCTAAGTTTCTCAAGGGTGTTTGCAAGCAGGAGCTTTTCGTCAAGGGTTTCAAGGTGGCCGCACTTCTCAATGAGGGGTTGCCACTTCATAAGGGTTTTCTTCACATCGTCTTGGAGGTCTTCATAAGATTTGTTTGTTGCCATAATGGATTTTCCTTTCAACTCATTATACAACTTTTCCCTTCAAGTGTAAAGCGTTCTTGCATGAAGTTAACATACTTCTCGTCAAATTCAATCACTACGGCTTTTCTTCCCAGATGCTCTGCTGCAATCAAGGTGGAACCTGAACCTCCAAATGGGTCAATCACAACGTCACCTGGATTTGATGATGCGGACATTATCCTTTCAATCAACTTCAACGGCTTTTGCGTTGGATGCCATCTTTTTTCTGAGTAGAAGTCAATATCGTTCCAAACATCCGTCAATCCCATCTGGGGATGCCACGTCTGTGCTATACTTTCATATGGATAGTTGAATTGCAGTATTTTCTGTAATTTCTCCCACAATTCCTTCGTTGGGAACTGTTCGCATACGTTGTTCCCAGTGTAGATTGACCACATTCCACCGCCATTTGACTTCACACCCAATGCCTCGTTTATCTCCTTCGCTGTCAATCCAAGTTCCTTCTGCCTGTCCTTCAACAACTGGCGTGAAAAGGATATGTTGTCCCTTGTCAAGAACAGCACCGATTCCGTGACGCATGGGAACATCTTATAGTTCTTCGTTGCCCTTCCAGCAACGGCCTTCATTCCCTTGCTAATGACTATCTGCTGGCGCAGGGTGAATCCAATCTCCCTCAAGATTGGAAGCATCAAGGCAAGCATCCTGAAATATCCGAACAGATAGAACGAACCTCCTGTTCTCAGTTTCCAATATGCGGCTTCAATCCATTTCCTCGACCAATCAAGATAATCCTGCTCTGTTCTCCATTGATAATCCCATTTCTCCCCAACCACCTTAAAATACGGTGGGTCTGCTATTATGAGGTCTGCAACAGGAACATCGTACTTTGGCAGAACTTCAATGCAGTCTCCCAAATGGATAGCATGACTACCCAATTGAATCATAACCCATATCCTTTCAGAACGTTCTCCAGGAAATTCATGCCCTTGAACACCTTGCTTGCCTTGCCGGACTTCATCGTTGTGGTGCAGCGCTTGGGAACGCCCAGTTTCTTGAACGCCTCCTTTGGCACGAACTTTTGGACGTAGATGTTGTGGACTGCCATCATCATTTTCTGGTTGATGGAGAAACTGCGTCCGCCATCGTTGCTCATGAAAGTTCCCTTCACGTCCACAACCAAAGTCAGAACGCCATCTTGAACATCGTCCAACCTCAACTTGAACGCCTGTGACAGATACTCCATCAACTTCAGGTTGTTAGCGTCAAACTTCAAGGTGAAGTCTGCGGTGTAGATATGGGGATGCATGAGGAACTTGGTCTTGAACGGCTTTGGGACATTCGCGTACTTCTCGTCAACGGGACGTTTCTTCCTGTCCACAACCGCTGGGTATGGCGTGTACTCGAACCTTGGGGTCAATTCCCAATGGGCAGGTTGGTAGACATAATCCAAGAGCAGACCATGTTCCTTCATTTCCTTTATCCAATTGAACATGCACCATTCTTCCTGTGAGTCGAGCATGTAGGTATGACCATCAATCTCAAAGGGAATCTCCTTCGCATTCTTGTTTTTCCCTTTCTTCTCAATCATCTGTTGGGTCGTCTGAACCCCAGCGTCAATCAAGTTGTCTATCAAATCCTGTGCCATGCAATCTCCTTTCTGCGCCTGCAGGATTCATTCACCTGTGGAATTGAAGCCTGTATGTTCTGGGCAACCGGCATTGGTGTGAACAAGTCAGCCGCTGCATCCAGACCGATGTGGAGTTTTTCTGGATTCAGAATGGAGAATGATTTTCCACATTCAACCAACTGAAGTTTCTCTTTGTCCGTCAGTTCAAGCCCCAGCCTCAAAGTCCACACGTCGTCGCAACAGTCATTGTCCCAGTCAATCATCCACACATCCTTGAAGCACTGACCGTTGTTGTAGTCCAGCAACTTCCCCAGAAACTTCCTCACAAGGGAAAGGTAGTATTTCCAATTGGACTCCTCGCCACGAAAACCACCACCATTCGCACCACCGTATATCGTTGCAATGAGATGTCCGTCTTCGCATATGTGTAGGCTTCCAAGTGAAAGGCTCTCAATCTTCGGACCATCCTCAAACGGGTCAATCTGAACGTCCTTGATTACATGGTCAATGACGGAATTCAGCCAAGTGCCAGAAATCTTCTGCCACTTCTCCCCAAACTGGTTCACCGGCTTGTCGTCATAGTCGGGATCCCAACTCTCTACCACAAATCTTTTCATCAGTCACCTGTCAAATGTTGTTGAAACAGCTTTACCCAAGTTTCACCATTGTCCTGTAGTCCCCATTCTCGGCCTCAAACCTGTACACCATGTCCTTCCTGTCATATTGCATTGGCTCGTGCTTGTATGGGCAATCGTCAAACAGTCCCTTGTACTCAAGTTTGCCATCAGGAGTGTACACTGCAACCAAATCATCGTCAAAGTCAACCCTTCCAGTGCCAGTGATTCTGGATTCACCAACTGGATCCTTGCATATTGGCATAAGCCTCTCGAAAATCCCACGCAGCCACTGCATCGCGTCAAAGTCGCATGACCCACCTGAACAATACACGTACTTCTTGATGTCCTCGGGAAGCTGCTCATATGCCGCATTGTTCATGTAGTAGTCCAAGTCAAGCGATTCTTCAAGTGTTTCGTTCTCGCCATGCATGTCATCGCAGAAAAGTACCCATGGGTCGTCTGCGTTTTCATACACATCGCTGTTCTGGATGAAGATGTCCTCAATCTAATGCTCCGCGGAATGGACGTGATCGACAAACTCCTCAATGGGAGTCTCGTCGTCCTCGTAGTATCTGTATATTTGGGGTCTGTTGCTTCTGGTGAAATCATCGTCAAATTCCTCATCGGCTTCATTCACCTGACCACCAGCCAGCTTGAATGTGATTGAGAAACTGTTGTCATAGGAGGTTACGCCATAATGCGAATAGTAGGACATCTCAATCTGACCATCTGGTGAAACATACACATCCCCTCTCGCAACCCATGACCCATCTGGATGGGCATCGTCCAGTTCCCTTCCACGCTTCCATCCAGCATCCTCGACCTGCTTGCGCATCCTCTCAATGGTCTTCTCCCCAGCATAACCATGTTCCTTGTGCCATTCCAACAAGCCATTCCTGCGTGAACTCATTCCAGATGGCAGCTTGGTGATGCCATTCTGCTTGAGCAGTTTCTTGAGATTCACTTGCTCGTCAGATTCATTGTAAAGTCTATACCATTTCATAGTAAAAAGTCCTCGTCTTATGGAATTATTTACTATTTTTGGCTCGTTCTGCCTTGTATGCCTCAAGCAATTCGCGCTCTTTCACAGATAGGGATTCCGGCATCTTCAAGTCAAGCAGAACCTTCAAGTCGCCATTTGAGTTGATGGAATTCATCACATGAACGCCCTTATCCCGAAACACAAGAATCTTTCCTGGCTTCGTGAACGATTGCACAGTGTATTTCTCAACTCCATTCAAGGTGTGGTATTCAATCTCCCCACCCAAGATGAATGTCTCAAATGGAACAGACACCTTCTGAAGCAAATCAAATCCATCACGGACAAAAATACCATCAGGATCCTCGGCAACGTCAATCTGGAAAAAGATGTCGCCATTTGGTCCTCCGTTGTAGCCTCTGTTCCCTTGTCCAGCAATCCTCAACCTCTGACCATCTGGACATCCCATAGGAACCTTCACCTCTAAAGTGACTGTTTTCTGAACTCTTCCAGTGTGGTTGCACTTATCGCATCCGTTCAAGCAACCACAGTTGTCTTCTATGTTCAGACGAACCTTTTTTGAACAACCATCTATGGCTTCCCTGAATCCAACGGACAAGGTGAATATCATGGACTCGCCAGGTCTTGGGGCGTTTGGATCAACCCTTCTTCTATGACCAAATGAACCGAATCCCCCCATGCCAAACGGATCCATGAATGGACTGCCAAACCCAAATCCACCAGGCATCCCACCACCACTGAACTCAAAGTGCATGTTGCCATTTTCGTCAGTCCATTGACGCGCGGTTCCACCACCCATTCCTTCACCAAAATTGGAGAATGGGCTTGGATTGTCGTATTGTTGCCGCTTCTCGGGATTGGACAAGACCTCGTATGCCTCGTTGATTTCCTTGAACTTCTCCTCGGCTTCTTTCTTCTCAGCATCGGTCTTTCCCTGCTGGTGATCCGGATGGTACTTCAAGGCCAACTTGCGGTATGACTTCTTGATTTCATCCGCAGTGGCAGTCTTCTCAACGCCCAGTATCTTATAGTAGTCTTTCATGTCATCATTCAATTATACATTTACAATGCTCAATGGTAAATAGTCTAGCAACATTTGATTTGGAGAAAACTCACAAATGAACAAAGAAAACATAATATGGGTTGACATAGACGACAATAGGAAGCCAGAAATAAAGTTCACCCCACTGAACGAAAGCAGCAAAGAAAAAGTGGAGGTGAAGGTGAAGGACAATAGGGACTACGCATTCATGCTCAGAACCATGCTGGAAGGATTCATCCATACGTCAAGAAAGTACCTTGTCAGGGAAGACTCAAGTTCTACGGAAATTCTCAAGACTGCCGCAAATGTTGGAAAGAAGAAAACTGACGACAGAATGAACCACAAAATGTTCGGACGAGACGAATGGAGAGAATTTGAGCGTCACGTTGAAATCATCACACAGTTCATGCACATAGACGATGAAAAGATGAGTTCAATGTTGGAGGCAATGAAAAAATCGTTCATTGCGCTTGCTGAACTTTGTCCGGGAGGAACTTGGAACGCAGACCCAACTGTGGCATTGGATCAAGGTTTCAAGAAATTATAGGAACTTGACTTGATATTTGAAGACGCTGGAATAACGGGTCTTGAACCTGCGATACGCGCCAGCAAATTCCTCGATCTTCTGTCACCATATCAAAAAGAAAAGGTGAATGACATTGGTCCGAGTGGCGAGAAGCTGAAGACAACCCACACGCAAGAAGTGAAAATGGTTGACAAAAACGGCAAGTTGTTGAAGGAATATGACGTCAAAACGTTCATACAGATGTTGGAAACAAGAAAAGGAAGAAAACTTGCGCCAAAACTCAGGACTGGAATAACGTATGATCTTGGAAAAATACTGTCCGATTCCATAAAAGCCACCAACAAGAATGGTGGTGACTTGGATATCAACCAGACAATAGAGATATTCAGGAAGATAGTCAATCAAGGTGGATATTCCAAAAACAACGCCCAAGTAGGCAAGGGGGAGATTGCGCTTGCAATGTTCTTCGGGGACTGCAGCCTTCCAAACAAGAAAGGCGACATTTCAATGAATGGCAAAAACGTTGAAGTGAAGGGAAACAGCGCTGGCATAACAGAAAGAACCACAATACAGGGCGAAATACTCAACATGCAATATTCGGAAGCCTTAAACCTAATCAAGTCGGCACCAAAAGACGAGTTGAATACACTTCTGAAAAAATGCAAGGACGTTGTTGGCGATGAAATTGATGGGGGAGAATCCAAGAACTTGCGCCAAAAACTTGCGGAAACAATCAACAAGTGGAAATACATTCTTTTCAACGAAAATTCCGAAGTGGTCGCAAAACATAAAAAGAAAAACAACCCAATTGAAGAAGAGCCACCAGAAGAAGATGGGGAAATCGTGGCGGAAGCTAGAAAGAAAAACACCACCCAGGAATGGACTTGGAAACACGGACTTCTGTTCAACTTGATGTTTGGACTACTTTCATATACGTATTTCAATACCTTTGACACAATGCTGATACTGAACACGGACGACAACCTGAAAAGCAACAACAAAGAGTCAACTCTTCTCAACACCAAAATAATAAAACTTGAAAAATCCAAGGGGGGAAATTGGTACACAAATGGCTTGGATATACTTAAATCAATTCAACAAGCGAACGCAACAGTATTTTACGCCAACAGAAGCAATGAAGGTACGTTCAAGGTTCAATTCAACACATAATCCCTTTATCAAACTCCATAAATGTGGTATACTGTATACAGAGGTAAATACAAGGAAAGGCTTTTTTGATGCAATTTGCAAACATGGCTCAGAACATTTCACAAGGAATTCAACTTAAGTATCAGAAGTACGTGGACGACATGGACGATTTGATGTACTCCAATCCCAACTTCAGGTACTACATTGGCTTCGACAACCAGCAGTTGATGTTCAGAATGTTCGTCAGAAACGCGATGCACCTTGACAAAATCGTGCGTCACTTCCGCGAGATTGACCAATCAAGTTTCTTCACTGGAAGAAGGGAGCCTGTCTACCAATATGCCGTATCGCCATTTGGCTATTTCCCAACTGGACTTCTCTTTGAGGTGTTGAACTTCATTGCCACTGACTTCGAGTTGAACCCCATGAAGATGCCAGCGAGCCAGATGGTTCTCATAGGGCCAAACGCGAAATCCTACATCTACGATTACCTTGTTCCTCTTGCCAAGAAGATGTCCGAGTTGAAGATTGACAAGGACAACTTCGAGGTTGACAACATTTCCCTTGACAGAGCCGAGGATCCGGACGATCCAAAAGTCAGAATCATGCGTCCATACCAAGAGGATGCGATAAGGGCAATAATACTGAAGGGAAATGGAAGATGCCTTATCCAATCCCCGACAGGTTCGGGAAAGTCCTTCATCATAGCCAATCTCATATACACCCTCCAAAGGCAGTTCTTCGCCGGCGAGATTTTCAGAACCCTAATCTACGTTCCGAACATCCAGCTTGTTGAGCAGTTCTATACTGACTTGCTGGAATACGGCTACACAGACGATGAAGTGTGCAGGTTCTCTGGGGCAACGAAGAAGAAAGACAAGAAAAATCTCTTGACAGCAAGCATAGTCATAGCCAACTCCACATACTGCCTCCAGCACATAGCAGAGATTGGGAAGATTGACATGGTGATTGGGGACGAAGCGCACAAGACATTCAACCATGGAACTGCTGGATTCAGCGTGCTTGAGAACTTTCTCATGGAGACCAAACTGAGGGTTGGGCTTTCTGGAACCCTGCCAAAGGGATTCAAGTTCTGGCAGATGGTTGGATTGACAGGGCCGAAGGTGTTCGATACGTCTGTCACGGAACTTCAAGACCAGGGCTTCATTTCCCACTGCGACATAACGAGGTTGAACATTGAGGTGAAGGAAGTGATGTCCAACAGAGAGTATCTGTTCCACCCCAACTCAATCTACAAGGTGAACTCGGTTGACGAAACTGGAATGGGGCTTGTTGGTTCTGGCGATCCATTCAGGGCAGAGCAGAAGTACATGGTTGACAACTGCGAAAAACTGTTCCAGCCAGTCTTGAACTACATAGTGTCCGAGACAACTTCCGAGGACAACGCCATCATCCTATTTGACAGAATCGAGATGGGTGAAAGGCTTTTCAACTACCTTGACCTCTTGAAGGAAAGGGGAATCATTGACAGAACGCCTTTGTTCATTGATGGTTCAATTCCAGTGCAAGAGAGGGAAAGGGTGAGAAAGTACGTTGAGGACAACACGGGATGTCTTCTGGTTGGTCAGTCCGCGATTCTCTCAACGGGAATCAACATCAAGTCCCTTTCAAAGTTGGTCATGTTCGTTGGTGGAAAGTCAATGGCAAGAACTATCCAGTCAATTGGGCGAATTCTCAGACTGAAAGACGGAAAGCAATGCGAAGTGATAGACGCGGTGTACTCCATGAAGTACAGCAAGAGACACGCAGCAGAGAGAAAACGGCTCTACAAGGAGTTCTACGACAAAAGCAAGTTCGACAAGGTTGTGGAGTTGTCAATATGACAATCTCAAACTGCGTCATAGAGGCGTTGAAGCGGAAGTTCAAGGACTGGGACAACATACTCCTCGTTCCATTGTGGAAGGGATGGCATTTCCACATGCTCTGGTACGATAAGGCGAATGACAGGATATGGCACTTCACTGACAGAGAACTTGGAGAGGGAAAGTCCTCCGTGATTCTGTTCAAGGGTCATGTACTCAACGTTGAAAAGGACGCATTGATGAGATGGGCGAAATCGCAAGGGGTGAAAGTCAGAATTCCCTGATTTTCCTCCAGTTCTTCAATGGATATCTCATGTCGTTTGGACCGAACACATAAGTCTTGTTCTGGCATATCGCCACCACGCAAGTTCCATCGAAATATATGCTTTGTATGTCCTTTCCACAAGACCCCTGATATATGCGTTTCTTGTTCTTCCCACAGTAGACATAGAATGACCTTCGGTTGGATTGCAGTTCGGCAAACACGAAGTTGTCAACTTGAACCTTGGAGTTCTTCAACTTGTTGTAGGGGTTCTTCGGTATTTCGTTATTCTTGCTCATAATTGTATTTACCAAACAGAAGATTGAATGGTAAATATCACAAGACATAAACTTGAACTCACCATGGATGAACTGATATACATAAACGAGCTGAACGTCAACACAATATACTTCATCGTTCAGAACTTCAATATCCAAGTTGAGGGATTGGGGGATTCCAGCAACTTCACGGGAAAAACAATCTACTGCAAATGCGTGAATGCAGGACGATACGTGGCGGCAGAATGGGCTTTGACCTCGGGCTACCAATATGCAACCATAAACCAAAATGGCAGAATTGACATAAACACGGGAGTCCAGACCAAGGCATTGACGATTTCCTGCACGTTTGGTGGAAAAACGAAGACCCAGACCATAACGGTGTCATACGACAACCAGTTGTTCATTGAGGCTTCTGACACCATGTATGGAACTTCTGGAAAGGTTGTTGCGAGATACAACCAAGAAATAGTGACCCCAACATGGAATATATCTTCTGGTGGTTCATGCGCCACGATTGACGCAAATGGCAACATAACCATCGCCTAGACTGGAGACATAACCGTATAGGCAACATACAATGGATATGTCGCCACAAGGGACATCCATGTTGAGTACAATGCCAACACCACAACCGAGACCATAATTGGTGAAGATGGTTCAGTCACCCAACGCACTTCCACTGTTGTTGAGAACCAGGATGGAACGACAACCACGCAGACAACAGAAACCACAACCAACGTGGATGGTTCGTTCAGCAACACGGAATCCCAGACAGTTGAGAACCAAAACGGTTCCTCAACCACAACTTCAACCACAACGAACCAGGATGGGTCGTATTCGCAGTCAACTTCCAACACCACGGCTCCAGACCAGGATGGTTCAACAACCACAACCTCCAATACGACATACTATGACGAGAATGGAGATTAGTCTGGAACGCAAGTTGGAACGAAGCAGACAAACGCAGATGGCTCAAGCACCGCCACCACCACGAACTACGATGTGAACGGAGACCCAACAAAGCAGATGAACGAGGAAGTTGACGTGGAAGGCAACGCCTCCACCTAGAACGTGGCATATGACGAGAATGGCGACCCTGTTGTTACGGGATATTCCATTGACACCTCTGGCAACGAAGATGGAACGAAGGAGCTAAACCTTGATGGCGTGAACACCGAGTTCTACGGCTTCAACTCCGTGGATGGATTCGTCATGAACCTCCACTTCACCATTGACTTCACCGACCAACCAGCAAACCAGAACGAGGGTCTTCACAACATCTTGACGATGAAGAGGGCGAACCCATCTCCGTGGTATGGATTCCAGATAAGGCAGTCAAGCACAGGAAAGTATGTCCAGCTTGGTACTCAGTTCGAGTTTGGCAGCAACACAAACACTGCTGTCAACCCGACAACTGCGAACTGGATTGTCACAAACCAGATTGCGGAATACAACTTCAGGGTCACATACGACCCAACCCTGTTCAGCAACACGTTCGTTGCGCGTGAACTCATCAGCAACAGACAGATATACACCTCCAACTACCTCTTCCCTGACCTACCGGAGTTGAGGTACTTGACCGTGTGCCTTGGATGCGCGTTGGATGAGAACGCCCAGCCATACAGATACTCAAAAATCAACATCCTCAACTTCCAGTTGGAGAAGATAACGCATCCGCCAGCCGTCCCAACATTCATGTTCTCGGACAATACGATAACGATGCTATGCGAGACAAGTGGAGCGGAAATCTACTACAGAACAAGGAACTCTGGGGCATATACCCTGTACACTGAGCCGCTTGAAATCACGCAGGACACCGTAATCCAGGCATACTCCAAGTTAAACAACTACACAAGCGATACAGTGTCCCAGACCTTCATCTATGATGATGGAATTGAGGAACCGCTAATCACTTGCGATGGCGAGTACGTTGAAATCAACTGCTCCACCTCTGGTGCGTCCATATTCTACAGGATTGGCACAACAGGGTCGTTCCAGGAATATGAATCCCCATTTGAGATTGAATCTACGGTCACGGTATATGCCTATGCCACAATTGACCAGAGCCAAAGCGAGACTGTTTCCGAGGAATGCACATATGTTCCAGTCACACTTTACGCCCCAACAATACGGTGTGACGAGAACCTTGTCATGCTCTCCTGCACAACTTCAAGGGCAAGCATATTCTACAGGCTCAACCAGACTGGCGACTTCAGGGCTTA
>Ga0247609_10003314_pt1 | contig 16374 bp, 23 predicted proteins | sample 172DNAGHGlowgp2_FD_193487 | JGI IMG/M metagenome (GOLD analysis project Ga0247609, IMG submission 193487) | Sheep rumen microbial communities from Palmerston North, Manawatu-Wanganui, New Zealand - 1728 DNA GHGlow gp2 | ecosystem: Host-associated > Mammals > Digestive system > Stomach > Rumen ...
TTCTATTTCCAATCAGGCAGACAATATCGAAGCCTGGCTCAATTACAATCTTCAAAATTTTTCCACAGTAAAACAGCTTGTTGAAAAAGATAAGCCATCGGATTCCGAATTATCCGCAATAATGGACGCATATTATGGTTTCAATCCGTATTGCAAAAACGGACCATATGTCGCAACCAAGGCCGGAAAAGTTTTTAAAGCTTCAGAATCAACCAAAAACACGGATAATGTCACAGAACAAGAATGGTTCAAGCAAGGCATGACACGTGTAAACATGGTGTATGGCAGTACCTACAAGGATGTTGACGGAACTAATGTAATAAGCGCTTCAGGTATAATCAACGACGGTTCCGGAGAACTCAAGATCATGGCTGCCGATCTTTCTCTTGACCAGATCAGTATCATTGTAAATTCAAAAGTAAAGATGGATCAGGCTGCATCGTTCCTTGTTGACATCACTGACAAAACTATCCTTGCACACCGTGATAAAAACAGGGTTTCTACCAAGCTTGACACAAGTGACAGCGACAACCTCATGTCCGCTATAGCCAAAAAGGTTAATGAAAGAAATTACTCAACAGTCACACTTGCAAATAATGTAGTTGCATTTAAGCCAATATCCGGAACAGACTGGGTTCTTATTTCGTATGTCCATAACAGCACTATCATGAAAGACGTAACAAAGCTTGTTACTACGCTTGCCGTGATAGGCGTTATCGCAATCGTACTTATTGTTTTACTTATCAATCTCATGGTTACCAAGGTTATTGCACCTCTTGGCGGAATCACCAAGAACATTACAGATATGTCAGCAGGTGACTTCACTATTGATGTCAGACACGAAGGCAATGATGAGATCGGTCTCATGAGCGATAAGGTGAGCGAATTCGTTTATTCAATGAGAAATATGCTCTCGGTTATCAATGATGAGTCCAAGAAGCTTAAAGAGCAGTCTGACAACTCTGACACCGTATCAAAGAGCATGTACGAAGCATCTCAGTCACAGTCTGAAGCAATGAAGAATCTTAATTCTACTGTGGATCAGCTCGCTGTTGCAGTTAATGAGATTGCCCAGAGCGCAACTACTCTTGCAATGGTAGTTGCAGATACAAGAGATAATTCAAATCAGGCCAATGAGAGCATGAAAGAAACTGTCGAAATCAGTAAAAAAGGCCGTAATGATATGGAACAGCTTGCTGATGCAATGCAATATATCAAGAGTAGCAACGATGACCTTGTCACTTCCATCAATGAAGTTGGTAAGGCGTCTGAAGAAATCACCAATATTGTCGGTCTTATCAGCGAGATTGCTGAACAGACAAATCTGCTTTCTTTGAACGCTTCTATCGAAGCTGCACGCGCCGGAGAATCCGGAAAGGGATTTGCTGTTGTTGCTACTGAAATCGGAAAGCTTGCCCAGAACTCAGCTTCCAGCGCAGATAGCATTGCCAAGCTGATCAATGATGTAGGAAAAGCAATTGACAGTGTTGTCGCACAGGCTCAGACAAGTGCAAAGAATATTGATACAAACAGCGAGCTTATTCAGACTGCTGTTCAGACATTTGATAGGATCTACCAGAACATTGAAAAGTCCAATGAACTTATCGAACTCATGATCAAAGATGTTGAAAAGGTTGATGATGTTGCCAGCAATGTTGCTGCTATCTCTGAAGAACAGGCTGCAAGTACAGATGAAATCCTCGAGACCAGCCGCAGAATGGTTGAACAGGCTAACAGCATAACCAAGAACAGCCAGGATGTAGCCGACAACTCCCATGAATTGGCTAACACATCAGAAATGCTTACATCCTATGTTCAGAAGTTCAAGATTTGATAAGGAGATACATATTATGAAAAATCGAATTAAACGCTCAATGGCTTTTCTACTTTGCGCTGTTCTATTAACTGTTTCACTCACAGCTTGCGGCAAATCCGGTTCAGGATCGTTTTCAGGCAACGGCGTAAAGATACTTATGATACTACATGCAGATGATGACGGGTTCCTTAATACTCTTGCCGATGCAATCGTTGCTAAAGCAAAAGAAGTCGGTGCTACAATTGACATTGTTTACAGCCAGAACAGTACAGAAACTCAGATGGAACAGATTGCAGGTGCCGCTTCCGGCGGATACGATGCGATAATCTGCAGATTATGCGATACAAGTACCGCTCTGCAGATGGAAAATGCAGCCGGTGATCTTCCTGTCGTATTTATAAACAACGAGCCTGAAAGCGACTATCTAAAAGGTGATCAGTTTGTCTATGTAGGTTCATACGAGCAGGACGCAGGAGCATTCCAGGCTGAATATATATGGAGCGGTCTCGGAAAGCCTTCAACTTTAAATGTTATTATCCTGATGGGTGAAAAACTTCATGCCGCTGCTCCTAAGAGAACAAATGCCGTTAAATACTATTTCCTTGATAACAAAGTAAATGTAAATTATGTATTTGTTGATAACGGAGATTGGTCCGATTCCGTGGCATATGACAAGCTTAATGTATTTAAGATAACAGGACAGCCGTTTGATTGTATCTTCTGCAATAACGATACTATGGCAATGGGTGCCATTAAATGGATGAAAGATAACGGATATGATACTCACAAATTGCTCGTAGCGGGTATTGATGCCACAAATGAAGGATGTGCCGCTGTAAAGGACGGCGATCTGTATATGACGGTACTTCAGGACACAACAGGTCAGGGTAATGCCGCTGTAGAAAGTGCTGTTGCACTTGCCAAAGGCGGATCCGTAGCATCTGTTTCAGGTGTTTCAGAAGATCACAAATATATTTGGGTTCCATTTGTTCCTGTAACCCCTCAGAACGTCGATCAGTACAATTAATCGATTACATACCGATGTTTAATAAAAATCTAAATAAGCGAAGAAAAAGAGGTTTCAGAGCATATACTCTGAAACCTCTTTTTTATGGTTTAAATAATCAAAAGCTATTAAACAAGCTCAAGAACAACCATCATAGCTGCATCGCCTTTTCTCTGACCGATCTTGATGATTCTTGTATAACCACCCTTACGATCTGCGTACTTAGGTCCGTACTCATCAAAAAGCTTTGCTACAAGGTCAACTTCCTTAGTATTTCTCTTTCTTCCCTTGTTCTCCTGAGGAACATCAACTACAGGGTAAAGAGTCTTAAGAAGCTGTCTTCTTGCGTGCATACGTGTAGGAAGATCCTTCTTGATTTCCTTTGTAACAGTTGTGAACTTAGTAACTTTCTTACCGTCAACAACTTCCTTTACTCTCTTTCCGTTACTATCCTTCTCAGGAATCTTAACTTCAACGGAAACTGTCTCAAAATTGTCCTTTTCCTTAGCTGCAAGAGTGATCATAGGCTCTACGATCTTCTTGATTTCCTTAGCTCTTGCCTCTGTAGTAACAATCTTTCCATTGTAAAGAAGTGCTGTTACCTGGTTACGAAGAAGTGCTCTTCTGGGCTTTGTTGCTTTTCCAAGCTTTCTGTACATTGCCATAATTATTTACATCCTTTCTCATTTGCGGAGTTCCCTCCGCTGTAGGTACATCATAAGATGCGCATCGGTCTTACTCTCACAATGCAGTTTCATAATCCTATGAGAATCCGCATCAGTACGCATCGGATTTACCTTCCGCGGACATTCATACTGTTGTATATTTCGTGATATTACTGTTCGCCATCTGACTTAAGTGAAAGTCCAAGCTCATCAAGCTTAGCAAGAACCTCCTCAAGCGACTTACGTCCAAGATTACGAACCTTCATCATATCATCAGAAGTCTTGCTTGCAAGCTCCTGAACGGTATTGATGCCTGCTCTCTTAAGGCAGTTGAATGAACGAACTGAAAGTTCAAGCTCATCAATTGACATCTCGAGAACTTTGCCCTTCTCATCGTCTTCCTTCTCGATCATAACTTCTGCTGTCTTAGCATTCTCAGAAAGGTCGATGAAGAGGCTCAAATGCTCACTGAGTACCTTTGCTGCAAGGCTTACAGCCTCATCGGGAGCAAGTGTTCCGTCAGTGTGAACATCTAATGTAAGCTTATCGAAATCAGTTACCTGACCTACACGAGTATTCTCGATGGTTATATTTACTCTCTCTACAGGTGTGTAGATAGAATCGATTGCGATAACTCCGATTGGAAGATCGCCTGTCTTATTCTTATCAGAGCTTACATAACCTCTTCCCTTTGTGATGGTGAGCTCCATATAGAGCTTAGCATCCTTTCCGGAAAGTGTAGCGATAACCTGATCAGGATTCATGATCTCAATATCCTGGTCTACCTGAATATCTGATGCTCTGACTACTCCTTCGCCGTTGAACTCGATATAAGCTGTCTTAGGTTCATTAGTATCAGAGGAATTCTTTATAGAAAGATTCTTGATATTCATAATAATTTCAGTTACATCTTCCTTTACTCCGGGAATTGAACTGAATTCATGCAGCACGCCTTCAATCTTGACCTGACTTACTGCTGCACCAGGTAATGATGAGAGCATAATCCTACGAAGGGAATTGCCCAGTGTAATACCGTAACCTCTCTCGAGAGGCTCTACTACGAATTTACCATATTTCTTATCATCTGAGATTTCAGCAACTTCAATATTTGGTCTTTCAAAATCAAACACTGATATACCCTCCTTACGTGACTAGTTAACAAGTTTCTATTTAATAGATTACTTAGAATACAACTCGACGATAAGCATCTCATCAACAGGAACGTCGATTACTTCTCTGGAAGGAAGTTCCTTTATTGTACCCTTAAGTCCTTCCTTGTTAACGTCAAGCCACTCAGGAACAAGTCTGCTTGCAGTGATTTCTGAAATATCCTTAAATCTCTGAATGTTCTTAGCTGCCTCTTTAACTTCGATGACATCACCGGCCTTAATGAGGTATGAAGGAATGTTGATTACTTTTCCATTAACTGTGATGAACTTGTGAAGAACAACCTGTCTAGCTTCTCTTCTTGTTCTTGCAAAGCCCATTCTGAAGATAACGTTATCAAGTCTTGTCTCAAGAATAGTCATAAGGTTGGAACCTGTCTGACCCTTCATTCTGTCTGCTCTGTCGTAGTAATTTCTAAAAGGCTTCTCAAGGACGCCATATATGAATTTAGCCTTCTGCTTCTCGCGGAGCTGAAGTCCATACTCACTCATTTTCTTACCAGCGTTAGCTGATGTTCTCTTAGACTTTTTGTCATATCCAAGAAATGTAGGATCCAGATCAAGTGATCTGCATCTTTTTAATACGGGAACTCTGTTTACTGCCATTTTAGGCTCCTTTCTTTTTCTCAGGCAACAATCTGTTGTCTGATGTTGTTTACAGTGTCATACACCTTCGTCCAACGCGTTAAATACATATATATTTGCACATGTATTCTGCAATGAGAGTAACGCGATATAAAATCGATTATACTCTACGACGCTTGGGAGGTCTGCATCCGTTGTGCGGTACAGGTGTTACGTCTGTGATAGATGTAACTGTGAGTCCACTTGCAGCAAGAGCTCTGATTGCAGCTTCTCTTCCTGATCCCGGTCCCTTAACGAATACATCAACAGTCTTAAGGCCGTGAATAAGTGCAGCCTTAGTTGCTGTCTCTGCAGCTACCTGTGCAGCATAAGGAGTAGATTTCCTTGAACCTTTAAATCCGAGACCGCCTGCACTTGCCCAGCTAAGAGCATTTCCTGCAGCATCTGTCAAAGTAACGATTGTGTTATTGAAAGATGACTGGATGTGCGCCTGTCCGTGTTCAACGTTTTTCTTGACACGTTTCTTTGCAGCTGACTTTTTAGCTGCAGTTGATTTCTGATTTGCCATTTTAAACTAACCTACTTTCTTCCTAATAATTACTGGTTATATTGTTACATCACTGATCTGCCATGCTCAGACATCAAGAAAAATTATTTCTTCTTGTTAGCGATTGTTCTCTTGGGTCCTTTTCTGGTTCTTGCATTTGTCTTAGTTCTCTGACCACGGCAAGGAAGTCCTCTTCTATGACGCATGCCTCTGAAACATCCGATCTCTGTGAGTCTCTTGATGTTCATAGCGATTTCTCTTCTGAGGTCACCTTCTACATCGTAGTCGTTACCGATAATCTCGGCAATTCTCTTTACTTCTTCATCTGTAAGATCACGAACACGTGTGTCCGGGCTTACTTTTGCTGCTTCAAGAATCTTGTTTGAGCTTGTTCTACCGATTCCGTAGATATATGTCAAACCGATCTCTACTCGCTTATCTCTAGGTAAATCTACACCTGCAATACGAGCCATTTTTTATTCCTCCATAACTTAAAATAATATTACTTGTTTGATTGGGGCCATAATCCTACAGCCCAACCGGACAAAGAATGATCCGATCTTTCCAATACACATTGGTATCAAAAAGTAATCCACCTAAACGGCTCGGATTATCCCTGTCTCTGTTTGTGCTTAGGGTTGTCACAGATAACTCTGATAACGCCCTTTCTCTTAATAACCTTGCACTTTTCGCACATAGGCTTAACAGAAGACCTTACTTTCATTGTTACTCCTTTCCTGCATGGTAAACAGTTAATGCTTAAAGAAGGGCATAATAACCCCTCTACCTAAAAAGACCATTTGATATCATAACATATCCAAAGTCAATAATCAAGCTGTTTTTTCAGCTTTTTTTCAATCAGGATGTCCTTGAGTTTCTTTTTTCATTTTCTTCATGAAGATTAAATGTGGCTTTTCCACTCTCTTTGGCTATATACAGAGCTTCATCCGCCTTCTTATACAACTCGGTGAAACTTGCGCAGTCGTTATCGCTCACAATACCGATACTGCAGGTAAGACCTGAAACCTGATTGATACGTGCAGTCTTAAACTCGTGAAGAATACTTCTGCATCTCTTTTCCGCAAACCCTTCAGGCATCTCGCCCATAACGAGCACCATGAACTCATCGCCACCTATCCTTCCCATGATATCGTAGGGATGGAAATAGCTCTGAAGTATCTCAGAGAACTTCTTAAGCACGTTATCACCCGTCTGATGGCCGTATGTATCATTTACTTCCTTGAAATTATCAAGGTCAAAGATAAACAGAATGCATCTTGCACCGGGTTTTCTTTTCTTAAGGTATTCATTACATTTCTCTTCAAAAGAAAGCTTGTTGTAAATACCCGTAAGAAGATCTGTAGTACTCTTTCTTTCGAGGATACGTCTGTCTTCACCTTTATTTATCGCTAGATCGACTATCTCAAAATAGCTGAACAGCGACGCGATGATGGCAACGCCCGCAACAAACAGATCTCTTTTTACACCATAATGGGGACGAATCATAGAATCCATTATGCAATATATGATGGTAAGCACGATCTTGTACACTGTAGTGGCCAAAAAAGTGTCCATATATATTGCGGTTATCACGATAATGGCACAAGGAAACACAACGCACCTTGATGTCATATTCATGATAATATCAGCATAGGAGTAAGCAAGTATCATTACTCCGTAAAAAAAGAAGGAATACATTCTAGATAATTTAAAGCTCTCAGATATATTACTAAGAAAAACTTTTTGTACCAAATGTATTCCAACAAGAACAAACAATATTGCAATTAGAAAAAAACAAAAATAACTACTTCCCGATAACAGTAAAATAAGAAATAGCAGGAACGCGCTAACACCGGATAAAAACATCACAGTGTCAGCAGTGTTTCGGATATTATCCTCCGCTATCTTATTCTTGTTATAATGTATGAACGAAATACTATCGAAATGCCTATCCAGAATTTTTTGTATCATAAATCCCTCACACACATACAGTCAACAGATTATTATATTACTTGTCTCTCCAAATTATTCTTCCTTTTGTAAGATCGTAAGGTGATAACTCAAGTGTTACCTTATCACCGGGTAAAATTCTGATAAAGTTCTGGCGAAGCTTACCACTTATATGTGCCAAAACAACATGTCCGTTTTCAAGTTCAACCTGGAACATTGTATTGGGAAGCTTCTCAATTACCTTTCCTTCAATTTCAATTACATCAGCCTTTGACATCTACATCTCCTCTTAATTTACTTCTATATTACAGTTAATATCTCCGGTTCACCATCCGTGATGGCTATTGTGTTCTCATAGTGTGCCGCAAGTGATCCATCAAGCGTAACAACAGTCCAATCATCTTCAAGCCAGCCGATCTTACGGCTTCCCATCGTTATCATGGGCTCTACGCATATGGTCATACCTTTTTGAAGTTTCACACCTCTTGTAAGTTTCCTGTAGTTAGGCACCATGGGATCTTCGTGTAAGCTTGTTCCGATCCCGTGTCCAGTAAGTTCCCTTACAATGCCGTAACCGTGAGGTCTGATATATTTATCGATAGCAGCGGATATATCATGAAGTCTGTTTCCCGCTTTAGCTTTCTTTATTCCTTCAAAAAAGCTCTCTCTGGTAACATCGATAAGCTTCTGAGCTTCATCGCTTATCTTACCGACGCCCCAGGTCCTTGCCGCATCAGAATGATAACCTTTATATATAAGTCCTGTATCGAAAGAAACAATGTCTCCTTCCTGCAGGATGCGCTCACTGCTTGGTATTCCGTGAACAACCTCATTGTTCACAGAAATACACACCGAAGCAGGAAATCCCTCGTAATCTTTGCAATTCGGAATTCCGCCCAGAGCACGGATAGTTCTCTCACCAATCTCATCAAGCTCAAGAGTTGATATACCGGGTCTGAGAGCAGCATGAAGTTCTTCATGAACTTTTGCCAAAAGATGCCCTGACTGTCGCATAAGATTGATTTCTTCATCTGTTTTGATACTTATAGCCATTTTAATACACCAAGATCATGCATTCAATATGCTAACAATATCACTGAAGACTTCCTGCATATCCTTTGTTCCGTCTACAGTTTTCAAAATGTTCTTTTTCTCATAGTAATCAATAAGCGGCTGAGTCTGCTCATGATAAACCTTAAGTCTGTTCTGAACTGTCTCAGGCTTGTCATCGTCTCTCTGAACAAGCTCGCTACCGCACTTATCACAGATTCCATCTTTCTGTGGTTTAATATGTTCAATATGATAGGTTGCGCCACACTTAAGACATGCTCTTCTGCCTGACATTCTGCGAACGATATTTTCATCGGGAACGTCAACATTTATAGCGTAATCAACCTTATCACCAAGCTTTGTAAGTTCTGAATCAAGAACATCAGCCTGGGGAATTGTACGGGGGAAACCATCAAGTACGTATCCGTTCTTGCAGTCATCGTTTGCTACTCTGTCAAGAAGAAGCTCAACTGTAAGTTCATCGGGAACAAGCTGTCCCTTATCCATGAATTCCTTGGCCTTCTTACCAAGTTCTGTTCCGTTCTTGATGTTTGCTCTGAAAATATCTCCTGTTGAGATATGCGGAATGCTGAATTTCTCCGCGATCATCTGAGCCTGTGTACCTTTTCCCGCACCGGGGGCACCCAACATAATAATCTTCATACTCTAATCCCTTCCATAAAGTAGAAACAAGAGGTTGCAGAGCCCACCCCTAGTGTGGGTCTCTGTACCTCTTTCATTAATTTTTAATCAGTCTTCCAAAAATCCCTTGTAATTACGTACAAGCATCTGTGACTCAATCTGCTTAATTGTTTCAAGTACAACGCTTACCACGATGATAAGGCTTGTACCGCCGAAAGAAACACTTGCTTTGAACATACCACTGAAGAAGTAAGGGATTATTGCGATAATAATAAGTCCGCATGCTCCGATAAAGATGATATAGTTCAAAATACTTGTAAGATAATCGCTTGTAGGCTTTCCGGGTCTGATTCCCGGTATGAAACCGCCCTGCTTCTTCATATTCTCTGCAATCTCAATAGGATTGAAAGTAATTGACGTATAGAAATACGCGAAGAAGATAAGCAATAATATGTATACTACAAGACCAATGGAATATTCCCAATGGTTTGGATCAAACCAATTGTCCTGTCTTAAATACTCCAATATCGTTGCCCAAACGCCAGGTCCTTTATAACCTGTAAAGTAGGTTATAACGCTGGGGAACTGGAACAATGACATTGCAAAAATGATAGGCATAACGCCCGCTGTGCTGACCTTAAGCGGAATCTCCGAACGATTACCACCATAAGTTCTTCTTCCCTGAATCTTCTTTGCATACTGAACAGGGATTCTGCGCTCTGCGCCGTTAAGAACCACGATCAGAACTACCAATGCAATAATAACCGCTATAATTATTACAGCTGATACTACTCCCCTTGCAATAGGCTTCCCACTCACAAAACGCTCGAAAAGCGAATGAATGTCTGACGGAATTCTCGAAAGAATATTTATCGTCAGAACTATAGAAATACCATTCCCAACACCGTTTTCCGTGATTCGTTCACCAATCCACATGAGGAATGCACTACCTGCTGTAAATGCAACTACAACCTGAATTGCCAAGAAGATTGATTTATCTGCAAGGGAATCGCCTTTGTAGAAATTAACAGCCATTGCAATGGATTCGATAACAGCCAAAACTACAGTAATGTATCTTGTCATTGCTGTAAGTTTCTTTCTTCCATCTTCTCCATCCTTCTGCCACTCCTCAAACTTGGGAATAGCAATTGTAAGAAGCTGAACAATAATGGAAGATGTGATATAAGGTGTGATATTGAGAGCCAGGATTGAAGCATGCTCAAACGATCCACCTGTAAATCGATCCACAAAGCCAAACGCATCGTTACCGCTCTTTAAACTTTCAAACCAGCTCTTAAAAGCCTGGACATTAATTCCGGGAACCGGAATTGTTGTACCAAATCTGATAACAGCAAGCATTGCAAGAGTAAAGAGAAGTTTCAATCTGATTTCTTTGACTTTTAATGCATTCATTAGGGACTTAAACATTAGATCACCTCTGTTGTTCCACCAAGTGCCTCGATTTTCTCTTTTGCTGCTGCGCTAAACGCATTTGCCTTAACCGTAAGCTTCTTGGTAAATTCTCCGTTTCCAAGAATCTTTACACCATCAAGTTCTTTCTTGATGATTCCCTGATCCTTAAGTGCCTGAACATCTACTACTGCTCCGTTATCAAATACTTCAAGAGCGCTTACGTTAATTCCCACGATGTTTTTATGATTGATATTCTTGAAGCCTCTCTTAGGAAGTCTTCTGAAAAGTGGCATCTGTCCACCTTCGAAGCCAAGTCTGGGAGCACCTGAACGAGCCTTCTGACCCTTATGTCCCTTACCTGCGGTCTTACCGTTTCCTGAAGCATGACCACGGCCTCTTCTAAAATTATCGCTCTGTACAGAACCTTCAGCAGGTCTTAAGTTTGATAATTCCATGATAATCCTCCTTTAATTAACTCCGGAGCTTATACCGCTACACGCAATAAACATTTCTGCCTATCACTCGCGCATACATACTGCAGCTCCGGATACCATTTACTTTTGCTTTTGAGATTAGATCTCTTCTACCTTTACAAGGTGTCTGATCTGCTGAATCTGTCCTCTTGTTGCGGAATTATCAGGAAGTTCAACAGAGCTGTTAAGTTTCTTAAATCCCATTGATTTTACTGTTGCCACCTGCTTAGGAATAGCACCGATAGTGGACTTAACCAATGTGATCTTAAGCTTTTTCTCGTTTGCCATTGATTTATACTCCTTATTTACTAAACCTTAAGCTGTTACTTCAGCAACGGACTTACCGCGCTTAGCAGCAACTTCTTCAGGTGTCTTCAACTGAGCAAGACCGCTGATTGTTGCATAAACAACGTTCTGCTTGTTGTTTGAACCAAGTGACTTTGTTCTGATATTTCTGATTCCTGCATATTCACATACCAAACGAGCAGGACCTCCGGCGATGATACCTGTACCTTCAGGAGATCTCTTAAGTAAAACTTCAGCAGAGCCGAACTTACCTACGAAATCATGTGTAATACTGTTGTTCTCATCAAGAGGAACAGTAATGAGGTTCTTAGTAGCATCTTCCTTACCCTTACGGATAGCATCCGGGATTTCAGTAGACTTACCCAGACCTACACCAACGTGTCCGTTCTTATCACCAACTACTACAAGTGCAGTGAACTTCATGTTACGTCCACCCTTAACAACCTTAGTAACACGCTTGATGGTAACAACTTTATCTGTCAATTCGAGCTGACTTGCATCAACTATTGTACGCTTCATTTGTGTTTTCTCCCTTCTTAGAATTCAAGGCCAGCTTCTCTGGCAGCATCAGCAAGAGCTTTAACTTTTCCGTGGTAGATATAACCACCTCTGTCAAATACAACAGCCTTAATGCCCTTTTCCAATGCTCTCTTTGCTACAACATCACCAACTTTTGTAGCAGCTTCAATATCGTCTGTATTCTTGAGTTCTGCCTTGATATCTTTTTCAAGAGTAGAAGCAGATACAATTGTCTTGCCGGCTACATCATCAATAACCTGTGCATATACATGACTATTGCTTCTAAATACTGCTAAACGTGGTCTCTCAGCTGTACCGCTGAAACGATTACGAATCTTCATATGCTTCTTAGCACGAATTTTCTGTCTTGATTCTTTACTAACCATTTTGCACTCTCCTTATCTTATTACTTCTTACCTGTCTTACCAACCTTACGCTTGATAACTTCATCAACATACTTGATTCCCTTGCCCTTATAAGGTTCAGGAGCTCTCTTCTCTCTGATGATTGCAGCGTGCTGGCCAACAGCCTCTTTGTCGATTCCCTTAACAGTGATTATCTGTCCCTCAACTACTGTCTCTACTCCTTCAGGATCAGCAAGTTCTACGGGGTGAGAATAACCAAGTGTAAGAGAGAGTGTCTTGCCATTCTTAGCAGCTCTGTAACCTACACCGTTAACCTCGAGCTTCTTCTCGAAACCATCTGTAACACCAACTACCATGTTGTTAAGAAGACTTCTTGAAAGACCGTGTAATGCTCTTGTCTTCTTCTGATCGTCAGGTCTCTTAACTTCGATCTGACCATCTGCCTGTGAGAAAGAAATCTCAGCAGGGAAAACTCTTGTAAGGGTACCCTTAGGTCCCTTTACAGTCACCTTATTATTTTCTGCAACTTCTACTGTTACTCCAGCAGGAACTGCGATTGGCATTTTTCCAATTCGTGACATGCCCGTACCTCCAATTTACCAAATGAATGCAAGAACTTCGCCACCAACCTGCAGATCTCTTGCCTTTTTGTCAGTTACAACTCCCTGGTTTGTTGAAATGATTGCGATACCAAGTCCGCCCAATACTCTGGGAAGCTCGTCCTTGCCTGCGTATACACGAAGACCGGGCTTAGAAATTCTCTTAAGACCTGTGATTACCTTGTCATTTCTATCAGCGCCATACTTAAGAGTGATGTGAAGATTCTTAAAAGCTCCGTCCTCAACAACATCAAGCTTCTTAATATAACCTTCGTCAAGAAGAATGTTTGCAATTGCAAGCTTCATCTTTGAAGAAGGAACGTCAACTGTGTCATGCTTTGCAGCGTTTGCGTTACGAATTCTTGTAAGCATATCTGCAATAGGATCGTTCATTGCCATTTTAAATTGCCTCCTTAATTATTTTTGCTTCGCCTTACTACTCCCCGAATTGAGCAGAGACACGAAGCCGCAATGCGCGCTTATGTGTTTCTCTTTTTATAATTATACGAAGAATAATAACTTTGTAAATACGCGGTTCCCATCCTGAACCGCTTATGTTACATATTCCCCCGAAAGGGGGAATTCTACAGAATTACCAAGATGCTTTACGTACTCCCGGAATTTCGCCCTTGTATGCAAGCTCACGGAAGCAAATTCTGCAGATTCCGTACTTTCTAAGATAAGCATGAGGACGACCACAGATCTTACAACGATTGTATTCACGTGTAGAGAACTTGGGCTTCATCTGCTGTTTCAACTTCATGGATAATTTAGCCATGTGTGCATTTCCCTCCTATTATTACTTTGCAAAAGGCATATTGAACAGTGTGAGAAGCTCACGAGCCTCTTCATCTGTCTTAGCTGTTGTTGTGAAAATGATATCCATACCTCTTGTCTTGTCAATCTTATCATACTCGATCTCAGGGAAGATAAGCTGCTCCTTGATTCCAAGTGCATAGTTTCCTCTTCCGTCGAATGAGTTAGGGTTGATTCCTCTAAAGTCACGAACACGAGGAAGTGCGAGGTTTACAAGACGATCAAGGAAATCGTACATCTTGTCGCCACGAAGTGTAACCTTACATCCGATAGGCATACCCTCTCTCAATTTGAAGTTAGCGATTGACTTCTTAGCCTTTGTGTAAACAGGCTTCTGACCGGAAATAATAGCCATATCATTTGCAGCGTTCTCAAGAAGCTTAGCATTTTCTTTAGCTTCTCCAACTGCCATATTGATAACGATCTTGTCGAGCTTAGGCACCTGCATTACGTTCTTGTAACCGAACTTCTTTGTCATAGCATCAACGATCTCGTTCTTATATAAATCCTTATATCTACTCAACGTTAAATACCTCCTTCCTTAATTAGTCGATAACCTCACCGGTCTTTTTTGCGATGCGGTTCTTCTTTACAACCTTACCATTCTCGTCCTTCTCAACCTTGAATCCGATTCTGGTAGGCTTTCCTTTGTGAAGATACATAACGTTGGAGATATCAAGAGCTGCTTCGCTCTCTACAATTCCGCCATTGGGGTTCTTTGCAGAAGGCTTCTCGTGCTTAGTTACCTTGTTAAGACCCTCAACAACAACCTTTCCGTTCTTTGTATCAACAGAAAGGACTTTTCCTTCCTTGTCGATTTCTCTTCCGGCGATAACCTTAACCATATCGCCCTTCTTAATCTTACTTGTTGACATCTGGGCGCCTCCTTATAATACTTCCGGAGCAAGAGAAAGAATCTTCATGAACTTTTTCTCACGAAGCTCTCTGGCTACGGGTCCAAAAATACGTGTTCCCTTAGGCGTACCATCTTCATTGATAACAACAGCAGCGTTTTCATCAAATCTGATGTAGGAACCGTCCTTACGACGTGTCTCTTTTACAGTACGAACGACAACAGCCTTAACAACATCACCCTTCTTTACAACTCCACCGGGTGTTGCCTCTTTTACAGATGCAACGATTGTGTCGCCGATTCTCGCATATCTTCTTGTAGATCCGCCCATAACACGAATTGTAAGGAGCTCTTTAGCACCTGTGTTATCAGCGACCCTAAGTCTACTTTCCTGCTGAATCATGATATTTCTCCTTTTTTTGTATTACTTTGCACGTTCAATAATGGATACAAGTCTCCATCTCTTATCCTTGGAGATAGGCTTTGTCTCCATGACTTTAACTGTGTCACCAATACGGCACTCATTATTCTCGTCATGAGCCTTAAGCTTATATGTTCTCTTCACGATCTTCTTGTAAAGAGGATGCTTCACATGGTCCTCAATGGAAACTGTGATGGTCTTGTCCATCTTATCGCTTGTTACTTTTCCAACACGCGTTTTTCTTAAATTTCTTTCCACGATCATTTCTCCTTTTTAAACCAAGCAAAAGGCTTAGTTAGCAGCCTTAGCATTCTGTGTGATTACAGTCTGGATTCTTGCAATATTTCTTCTTACTTCTTTAATTCTTGCTGTATTATCCAGCTGGTTTGTAGCGTTCTGGAATTTTAAATTGAAAAGTTCCTTTTTAGCTGATACAAGCTCAGTCTGAAGTTCATCAGCAGTCTTAGCTTTCAGCTCGTCTACATACTTATTAGTTTTCATTAGATACACCGCCTTCCAAATCAGCCTTTGAAACGATCTTGCACTTGCAAGGAAGCTTGTGTGTTGCAAGACGAAGAGCTTCTCTTGCATCGGCCTCGGCAACTCCACCGATTTCGAACATTACACGACCCGGCTTAACAACAGCTACCCATCTATCAACAGCACCCTTACCGGATCCCATACGAGTTCCGAGAGGCTTTAATGTGATAGGCTTGTCAGGGAAAATCTTGATCCAAACCTGACCACCACGCTTGATGAAACGTGTCATAGCAACACGGGCTGCCTCAATCTGGTTTGAATTGATCCAGCAAGGCTCAAGCGCAACAATTCCAAATTCACCGTAAGTGATCTTTGTACCACGAGTAATTTTATGAGCCATTGAACCGCGGAACTGCTTGCGGTGCTTAACTCTCTTCGGCATTAACATTATTTATCGCTCCCTTCCTTATCTGAATTCTCACCTGCTTTGGTCGGAAGTACTTCACCCTTGTAGATCCATACCTTAACACCAACCTTACCGTAGGTTGTATCTGCTTCAGCAAATCCATAATCAATATCTGCTCTGAGTGTCTGAAGAGGAATAGTTCCCTCACTGTAGAACTCTGAACGAGCGATATCTGCTCCGCCAAGACGGCCTGAGCAGCAAGCCTTGATACCAAGAGCATCTGTCTTCATTGTTCT
>Ga0247609_10003315_pt1 | contig 16372 bp, 10 predicted proteins | sample 172DNAGHGlowgp2_FD_193487 | JGI IMG/M metagenome (GOLD analysis project Ga0247609, IMG submission 193487) | Sheep rumen microbial communities from Palmerston North, Manawatu-Wanganui, New Zealand - 1728 DNA GHGlow gp2 | ecosystem: Host-associated > Mammals > Digestive system > Stomach > Rumen ...
ATTCCATTTCTTTATTATACCATATGTTTTCTTATTAGGCACTTCTGAACTTTTATCTATACAACGTTAGCAATACCCATTGACGAATTAAAAAATTATATCTATTATTATAAACAGCAAAAGAATGTCATCTAAACTAAAAGGAACGAGTCCAACTAATTCCAAACTTATCCTCTATTATCTTAATATTTTTTATCTAAACTTTTGAGGTGCACTTCTCTAACGCTTAGTCCTAAATATACAAAAAAGCAACTGCATTTACATGCAGTTGCTTTTTTTAATTAATTACAGCCTAATTAGCCATTGATAGCAGTAACAACACCTGAGCCAACTGTTCTGCCACCTTCACGGATAGCGAAACGTAGTCCTTCTTCGATTGCGATTGGTGTGATAAGCTCAACATCCATCACAACGTTGTCACCTGGCATACACATTTCTGTGCCTTCTGGAAGCTTAATAACTCCCGTTACGTCTGTTGTTCTGAAATAGAATTGTGGACGATAATTGTTAAAGAATGGAGTATGACGTCCACCTTCGTCTTTTGTCAATACATATACTTGACCTTTGAACTTAGTATGTGGATTAATTGTTCCTGGTTTTGCAAGAACTTGACCTCTTTCGATCTCATCCCTTTGAACACCACGTAGAAGAACTCCAACGTTATCTCCTGCTTCAGCGTAGTCAAGTGTCTTTCTGAACATTTCCATGCTCGTTACAACAACTTTACGACGTTCATCAGTTAATCCAACGATTTCAACTTCTTCACCTGTGTTTAATTTTCCTCTTTCAACTCTTCCTGTTGCAACTGTTCCACGTCCTGGAATAGTCATAACATCTTCAACTGGCATCAAGAAAGGTTGATCTGATTTTCTTTCTGGAGTTGGAACAAATTTATCAACTGCATCCATTAAGTCAAGAATACATTTATATTCTGGAGCTGACGGATCTGTTGCACTTGATTCAAGAACATTAAGTGCTGAACCTTTGATGATAGGAGTTTCATCTCCCGGGAATCCATATTCATTCAAGAGTTCACGAATTTCCATCTCAACTAAATCTAATAATTCTTCATCATCAACTTGGTCAACCTTATTCATAAATACTACGATGTAAGGTACGCCAACTTGACGAGCTAAAAGAATGTGCTCTCTTGTTTGAGGCATTGGTCCGTCTGCTGCTGATACAACTAAGATTGCACCATCCATTTGTGCTGCACCTGTGATCATGTTTTTAACATAGTCAGCATGGCCAGGGCAGTCAACGTGCGCATAGTGACGAGCTTCTGTTTGATACTCAACATGAGCCGTGTTGATTGTAATACCACGTTCTCTTTCTTCTGGAGCTTTGTCGATATTTGCATAATCAACAAAGTCAGAATCTCCCTTAAGGTTTAAAACCTTAGTAATTGCCGCTGTAAGTGTTGTCTTACCATGGTCAACGTGACCAATAGTACCAATATTTACGTGTGGCTTGTTTCTTTCAAATTTTGCTTTTGCCATTAGAATTTCCTCCCTTTGTTACATTTGAAAATTATTGTACTAATTTTTCCAATGTTTACATTTTACCAATTAAAATTTAAAAAATCAATAGCTTTTAATAATTTTATTCGGATTTTTTAGTTCTCTCCGAAATAATAGCTTCAGAAACAGATTTCGGAACTTCTGCATAATGACTTGGTTCCATTGTATATTGACCTCTACCTTGAGTTTTAGATCTCATATCGGTAGCGTAGCCAAACATCTCAGAAAGTGGTACATGTGCGTTTATTCTTTGAGCCCCAGATATTGCTTCCATACCTTGAATCATGCCACGACGTGAGTTTAAGTCGCCTATAACGTCACCCATGTATTCTTCAGGTACGATAACTGAAACTTTCATAATAGGTTCAAGTAAAACTGGATCAGCTTTTCTCATAGCTTCCTTAAACGCCATAGAACCTGCAATCTTAAACGCCATTTCAGATGAGTCAACTTCATGATAAGATCCATCATAAAGCGTAACTTTAACATCAACAACATTGTATCCTGCTAAAACTCCCGATAACATCGCTCCGCGGATACCTTGGTCAACCGCTGGGATATATTCTTTCGGAATTGCTCCTCCAACTATGTTGTTTATAAATTCATAACCCTTAGTTGGATTTGGCTCAATCTTAATCTTAACATGACCGTATTGTCCACGACCACCAGATTGCCTTGCGTATTTATTATCAACGTCAGCTGATTTGCGAATTGTTTCCTTGTACGCTACTTGAGGCTTACCAACATTAGCTTCAACTTTAAATTCGCGAAGTAATCTGTCAACGATAATCTCAAGGTGTAACTCACCCATTCCAGCGATGATTGTTTGACCTGTTTCTTCGTCTGTGTAAGCTTTGAAAGTTGGATCTTCTTCAGCTAATTTTGCTAAAGCTATACCCATTTTTTCTTGACCTGCTTTAGTTTTTGGTTCTATAGCAACACGAATAACTGGTTCTGGGAATTCCATAGATTCCAATATAACCGGATTTTTTTCAGTACACAAAGTGTCTCCGGTCGTTGTATTTTTAAGCCCAACAGCTGCTGCGATATCTCCAGCATAAACTGTATCGATATCTTGTCTATGGTTTGCGTGCATCTGTAGGATTCTTCCCAAACGTTCATTAGTGTCTTTTGTTGAGTTATAGACTGTAGAACCTGCTGAAACAGTCCCTGAATAAACTCTAAAGAAACAAAGTTTTCCAACAAATGGGTCTGTTGCAATTTTGAACGCAAGAGCTGCAAAAGGTTCATCGTCTGAAGAATGCTTTTCAACTTCCTCGTTTGTTTCAGGGTTGATACCTTTAATAGCAGGAACGTCAGTTGGAGCTGGCATATAGTCAACTATAGCGTCGAGTAACTTTTGTACGCCCTTATTTCTGTAGGAAGTACCGCAAGTAACCGGAACCATCTTGTTAGCTAATGTTGCCTTTCTAATACAATCTTTGATTTCTTTTTCAGTGAGTTGTTCACCTTCTAAGTATTTTTCAAAAAGTGTATCGTCTTGTTCTGCTACATGTTCAATGAGTTCAGTGTGATATTTTTCAGCTAATTCCTTCATATCATCCGGGATCTCTTCAACACGGATATCCTTACCAAGATCATCATAATAAACATAAGCTTTCATTTCTACTAAGTCGATAAGGCCTTTAAATGTATCTTCAGAACCTATTGGTAATTGAATCGGTACTGCATTACATTTCAAGCGTTCCTTCATCATTTTTACTACGTTATAAAAGTCTGCACCCATAATGTCCATTTTATTGACATAAACCATTCTAGGTACACCGTACTTATCAGCTTGACGCCAAACTGTTTCAGATTGTGGTTCAACTCCTCCTTTGGCGCAAAGTACAGTAACTGACCCATCAAGAACTCTTAAGGATCTTTCAACTTCAACAGTGAAGTCAACGTGACCTGGAGTATCGATGATATTGATTCTGTGATTTTTCCAGAAACAAGTAGTAGCTGCAGAAGTAATGGTAATTCCACGTTCTTGCTCTTGAGCCATCCAGTCCATCGTTGCAGCACCATCGTGTGTTTCGCCGATTTTATGGTTAACTCCCGTATAGAATAAAATTCTTTCAGTAGTGGTAGTTTTACCAGCGTCAATATGCGCCATTATACCAATATTTCTGGTAAAATCAAGTGAAACTTGTCGTCCCATAAATTTTCTCCTTTCTTATATAAAATTTATTTTTATATTATTTAATGTTAATGAAATAATAAACCTAAAAAATTAAGTGATAAACTTTACACATCGAAAAATCTTACCCAACGCAATGTATACTTTGCAATTTCTTTTATAAAATTGATTCCAATCTCATAGTCAGTAATATGACCGCTATCTTTTTCCCCTTTGAAATACATCACAATAGGATATAAATCTTCCATCCAAAAGCTATCTTGTATCGTTTTCTCATAATCTTCTTGATGCAAAAGTTCATTCTCTGGTAATATCTTTTCATAAAGTTTAAGTAACTCTGACAAAGAATTATTATAGAGAGTGACGAGCACTTCTTTCTGATAATCTCTTTCTATATCGAAAAACAGGCCAATCCTAAGATTATCATTTCTCGCAAGATCAAACATTAACCTTATGACATTTTTTTCACTTGCAAATTTTTCTAAATTGTCAAATATATATCTTGTAACTAAAACATAATCATTAAAATAAAACTTACTAGAGCTGTTCTTTTGCTTATTTGATCCTGCTGAATGCATTGCGTCGTTATATAATGACGCAAATAATTTTTTCTCCTTTTTTATTTTGAAAGTTATTTCTTCTTCAAATATTTTTTGTTTTTCGCTGAAATTAAGTGATTTTCTTTTATTATCCTCAAAAAGATCACCAATATAATCAATGGAATCATTGTCGTCAAAAACTTCACTTGCAAATATATTAGACGACAAACTAAAACATAAAATCATTGTCAAAATACATATTCCAAAGCTTTTTAAACTTTTCCTAACCATAATAAATCCTCTCCTTTTTATTTTAAGCGTAAGAGTGCATTTATTATTTCTAAATTTAGTAAAGATTAATCTTTGCATATTGTTGTCGTGTTAATACATATTTTTAAATTTACGCTTTATCATCAAAACAAACGATGTGGCAATGTGGAGACATAACTTTTCCTACAGAGCATAAGTAAGAACAACATTTTGAATATTCACTACTGTATAAACTTCTTAATACCGAATAAAAGTCTGAGGCATAAAAGTCGCTTTCTATGTCTTTCTCGCCTTCATTAAACTCATTGTACCAGTTGACAAGATTTTCCTTGATTTTTTCGTCTCCTACATTACTAAAATCCAAAAGAACATCTATTTTATTTTTTTGACCAATAATAACAATTATCTCTAACACATTGTAAACAAAATCATTGCTCATAAGATCATGAAGATTCTCCAATACATAACTTGTTACAACAATATAATCATCTGCAAAAAAAGAACTTGAGGCATTCTTTTGTCCTCTTAATTTCGCAAAATTTTGCACATTATATTTTACTGCGTCATTATACAATGATACAAATATTTTCTTGAGCTCTTCGTGTGAAAATTCTAACTTTTTCTGGTTAGTTTCAAAAATATTTTGAACGTAATCTATAGTATCATCACTAGTATCATCACCATCAAAAGGCTCACAAGCAAATGAATAAAGCATAGAACTACAACACAAGATAATCGTCAAAATGCATATTACAAATTTTTTTAAACTTTCTTTAATCACAATAAATTTCCTCCTCTTTTTCAGTGTAAGAGTTAATTTATTATTTTTTAATGTAGTAAAATTTAATCTCAAAAAATTTTTTAATCTTTTTTTCGTCAATACACATTTTTGAATTTAGTCCTAAAAACAGTCAATACGGCATCTAGGCAATAAAAGTCTCGCTACATTGTATAAGCAAAAACAATCTTCAAAACGCTTTTCTTCATATAAACATTTCAATATAGTATAAAATTCCGTTACATAAAAATCATCTTCTACTCTTTTAAAATCTTTATCATTGAACAAATCATCTTCTACTCTTTTATGATCTTTACCATTGAACAAATCATCTTCTATATTTTTATAATCTCTATCATTAAACAAATCATAAAAGTCCGATAAATAAAAACTATATTCCATATTTTTCTGATATTTATCGAAACTATTGTAAAAACCAACAAGATTTTCTTTCAATTCTTTCAATTTTTCACAATCGTTCAACTTTTCCAATTCTTTATCGTTAAAAATTAAAATGACATCCGTATTGTTGTCTTTAGCCACCGTTGTTAACATTTTAAGCGTGTAGACAAAATCATCAGTCATAAGATTATAAAGATGGTACAGTACATACTTTGTAACTAAAACATAATCACCTAAAAAAAATTTTTTGCTCTTTGTAGCTTGAATATTATTATTAAAAACTCCTTCGCTTTTTGCAACTCTTCCATATGAATTCCCATGTTTTATTGCATCATTATACAATGAAACAAAACGTTGCTTTTGATCTTTATCTTCGAAAAATAACGCTTTTTGGTTCGATGAAAATGGGTTTCTAATATAATCTACCGGACAACCGTCATTATTACAAATTATGAGAGAAAACGAATTAATTACGAAACTAGAACACAAAATAACAGTCAAAACAAATGCTATAATTTTTTTAAAACTTTTATTTATCACAATAAACTTACTCCTTTGTTTTATTCAAAGTGTAAGAGTATATTTATTATTTATTAACTTAGTAAAATTTATTTTTTTAAAAATTTTTTTAATCTTTTTTACAGCAATACACATTTTTTAATCGATTTTTTATTTTCATTCTTGTCATAAAGAACAATCCAATAATGATACGAAGCATATTTTGCTACATCAATCAAGTGAAGATAATTCAATAAATTTTGTCCCTCATCCATTTTAAAACAACGCAACCTTTGGGCTACAGAATATAAATCATTTACAAAAAATTCACTTCTTAAATCTTTTTTATTCTCTTCCGTCCCAAACATAGCATTATACAATTCAGCAAATTTTTCTTTTTTTGCCCAACCGCTAAAATAAATAAGAATACCAAATCCATTCTCTTCAGATATGTTAATAATAACATTCATAGTTTTATTAATAAAAATCTCATCTTTTATAAGTTCTGCAAAATTAGCCAGTATATAACTTGTAACCAAAGCAAAATCACCAATACAAAATTCTGAGAAATTACTTTCCTTTACCTCTAGCTCTGCCCATTTTATCGCATCAGCATATATCGATTCAAAAATGCTTCTTTGATCTTCACTCGAAAATGCTAAAGCTATACTTTCAAATCCGGAGTTACCCTGATTGTAATCAACACAGCCGTATTTTTCTGCAAAGAAATTACTCGCAAATGAATTAAATGCAGAACTTAAACATAAAATCAGTATAAAAATATATGTCCCTATTCTCTTTAAGCTTTTCCTAACCATAATAAACCTTCTCTTTCTTTATTGTTTTAGGTGCAAGAGCCCATTTATTATGCCTTAATATAGTAAAACTTAAATCGTCAATTCTTATTAACTTTTATTCAAACTATAAACATATTAACTTTTAAGATTACTTAACTGTCATCAAGCGAAAACAGAGTTCCGCTTGATTTTTAAAATTACCATCTATAATGCGCAAATGCTTTGTTAGCTTCTGCCATTTTGTGTGTATCATCACGCTTTTTAACAGCTCCGCCTGTTTCATTGGCTGCGTCTAAAATCTCTGAAGCTAATCTTTCACACATAGTGCGCTCAGATCTAGCCCTAGAATAAGTCGTTAACCACCTTAAACCCAATGTTTGACGCCTTGCTGGACGTACTTCCATTGGCACTTGGTAAGTAGCTCCTCCTACACGACGAGCTTTTACTTCAAGCACTGGCATAATGTTTTCCATCGCTTGTTCAAATACTTCAAGTGGCTCTTTGCCTGTTTTTTCTCTTACAATGTCAAATGCTCCGTAAACGATTCTTTGCGCTACTCCACGCTTTCCATCATACATAACATTATTGATAAGACGAGTAACAAGCTTTGATTTGTACATTGGATCTGGCAAAACATCACGTTTTGCAATCGAACCTCTTCTTGGCACTTTTCTTCCCTCCTTCATTATTCGTGATATCATAGGTACTCGAAAGCGACAAACTCCCGTTTTGCCAACACAGAGGCATTTATATTAAAACACTTCCGCGTTGTTATTCTAAACTAAATTTGTCAATTTCTTCCGCTATTTTTTTGCTGCACCAGCTTTTGGTTTTTTCGCGCCATATTTGGACCTTGCTTGCATACGCTTTGCAACGCCTTGAGCATCTAACGTTCCTCTGACAATGTGATAACGCACACCAGGTAAATCCTTTACACGTCCACCACGAATCAAAACAACACTGTGCTCTTGCAAGTTATGACCTTCACCTGGAATGTATGAACTTACTTCTATTCCGTTGGAAAGCCTTACCCTCGCAACTTTACGAAGCGCTGAGTTAGGTTTCTTAGGCGTCGCAGTCTTTACTGCTGTGCAAACTCCTCTTTTTTGCGGAGACGTTTGCTCGATTGGCTCACGCTTTTTTGAGTTCCAGCCTCTTAAAAGTGCCGGCGCCTTAGCTTTCTTTTCAGAAACCTCTCTGCCCTTTCTGACTAGTTGGTTAAAAGTTGGCATACTACACCTCCTTACTCAAAAAATATTTATGTTAAAAATCTATTAAACTTTAATTACGTAACTGCAAGCTTTCGCGCGAAAAGCAAATGTTCATTTGCAAAGAGCTTCGCTCTTTTTCGAATCGACATTTTGCGATTCGAAATTTTCGCGCGAAAGTTAGCACAGCATAAAAAGTACCAAACAATAGTACTAAAGTTCAACAGATTTATAACCAAAGTTTACAAATTCTTTTCGAACCAAATTATATAATACCATAAAATTCAATGGCCGTCAAGGTTTGATCCCATTAATAAAGCTTTTATTTAACTAAAGCTTCATCTTTCTTAGTGTTTTTCCTTACTTTCTTAGTATTACCATTCTCAGCTTCTCTTAAGTCCTTAGTTTCATCTTCCGCAAGATCTGATTTTTTCATTTGTTCTTCATCAGCTACTTCTTGCATTTCACTTTCCAGCAAAGGGTTTTTCTCTATAACAACATCGCTATACATACTCATACCGGTACCTGCAGGAACTAGCTTACCAAGAATAACATTTTCCTTAAGACCTACAAGCGGATCGATTTTACCTTTAATAGCAGCGTCAGTTAAAACCCTGGTAGTTTCTTGGAATGAAGCTGCTGACAAGAATGAATCAGTTGCCAATGAAGCTTTCGTAATACCTAGCAACACAGGAATAAACTTAGCTTCTCTTAGATCTTTTTCACCGTTTGCTATTCTTCTGCGGATTTCTTCATTTTCACTTTCAGCGTCAATTTTATCTGCAAAAGTACTTGCTAAGAGTTTCGTGTCTCCGGCATCTCTAACTCTAACTTTTCTCATCATTTGACGTACTATAACTTCGATGTGCTTATCGTTGATGTCAACACCTTGCATACGGTAAACTCTCTGTACTTCTTGAATTAAATAATTCTGAACCGCTGAAGCTCCAATAATTGCCAATACATCGTGCGGATTTACAGAACCTTCAGTTAATCTTTCACCAGCTGAAATCTCTTGCCCTTCAGTAACTCTAATTCTTGAACCGAATGGAATCATATATGAAACTTCTTCGCCAGTTTTTTTGTTGCTGATTATAACATGTTTATTTTTCTTAATTTCTTCAAATCTTACTTTACCTGAAAGTTCACTTATAATAGCCAAATGTTTAGGTTTACGACTTTCAAAGAGCTCTTCAACTCTAGGAAGGCCTTGTGTGATGTCTTCTCCGCCAGCAACACCTCCTGTATGGAAGTTTCTCATCGTAAGCTGAGTTCCAGGTTCACCAATAGATTGTGCTGCGATAATTCCAACTGCTTCACCTATCGTTACAGGCATACCGTTTGCAAGGTTTGCTCCATAGCATTTTTTGCATACGCCATGCTTTGATTTGCAAGTGAGAACTGATCTTATATTTATCTTTTCAACGCCTGATTTTACTATCAATTCAGCATCTTGATCGTCCATCATTTTATCTTTGCTGATTAAAACTTCTCCAGTTTTCTCATCAACAAAATCCTTACACAAATATCTACCGACAAGTCTTTCTTCTAGGCTTTCAATCGACTCTTTACCATCTTTGATTTCGAAAACTTCGAGACCTTCTTCAGTACCACAATCATCTTCTCGAACTATAACATCTTGCGCTACATCGACCAATCTTCTCGTTAAGTATCCAGAGTCAGCAGTTCTAAGTGCCATGTCGGCCAAGCCTTTTCTAGCACCACGAGAAGAAATAAAGTATTCTAAGATGTTTAATCCTTCACGATAGTTTGCACGAATCGGAACTTCAATCGTCTGGCCTGAAGTATTCGCGATAAGTCCACGCATACCGGCTAATTGTCTGATCTGGCTCATAGATCCACGAGCACCAGAATCTGCCATCATGTATATAGGATTATATCTTCCAAGATTTTTCTGAAGCGCCGAAGTTACGTCATCAGTTGCTTTTTCCCAAATTTTTATGGTGTGTTCGCGTCTTTCGTCGTTCGATACAAGTCCACGTTTATAATGGTTCGAAATCTTCTCAATCTCATCTTCTGCTGATTTGATTATATCTTTTTTAGCAGGTGGGATCTCAGCGTCACAAACCGCCACGGTGATTGCACCTTTCGTTGAATACTTAAAGCCTTGCGCTTTTATATCATCAAGAACGGTTGACGTCGTTCTTGTACCGTGCTTTTTCATGCATTTGTCGATAATTTTCCCAAGTTGCTTCTTGCCTACTAAAAATTCAATTTCCAATCTCAATGCATTTTCTTTCAAGGTTCTATCTACAAAACCTAAATCTTGCGGAATCGGTTTATTGAATATGATTTTCCCAACGGTTGTATCGATAAGTCCTCTTACTTTCTCGCCTTTGAATTCAACTTCTCTTCTGACTTTAATCTTAGCGTGCAGAGTGATTACTTTAGCATCATACGCCATCAAAGCTTCATCGAAATCTCTAAACACTTTGCCTTCGCCTTTTTCGCCATCTTTTTCGAGAGTCAAGTAATAAGACCCTAAAATCATATCTTGGCTAGGTACTGCTACAGGGCGTCCATCTGATGGCTTTAAGAGGTTACCAGCTGCCAACATCAAAAATCTTGCTTCGGCTTGTGCTTCTGCTGACAACGGAACGTGTACCGCCATTTGGTCACCGTCGAAGTCTGCGTTAAATGCCGAACAAACAAGCGGATGTAATTTTAAAGCTCTACCTTCTACTAATACAGGTTCAAAAGCTTGAATACCAAGCCTATGAAGCGTAGGCGCACGGTTAAGAAGTACTGGATGACCTTTTATAACAACTTCAAGAGCATCCCAAACTTCTGGTTTTACTCGATCTACTGCTTTTCTCGCTGTTTTAATATTGTTGCAAGCACCTGTTTCAACTAACCTTTTCATGACAAAAGGTTTGAAAAGTTCAAGTGCCATTTCTTTTGGTAAGCCGCATTGGTACATTTTAAGTTCTGGTCCAACAACTATAACAGAACGTCCAGAATAGTCAACACGTTTTCCGAGAAGGTTTTGACGGAATCTTCCTTGCTTACCTTTTAGCATATCGGACAAAGATTTAAGTGGTCTATTGTTAGCGCCAGTAACTGGCCTTCCGCGTCTTCCATTATCTATTAAAGCGTCAACTGCTTCTTGGAGCATACGCTTTTCATTCCTGATGATAATATCAGGTGCACCCAATTCCAAAAGACGTGAAAGTCTGTTGTTTCTATTTATAACCCTTCTATAAAGGTCGTTTAAGTCAGACGTTGCAAAACGTCCGCCATCTAGTTGAACCATTGGCCGAAGATCCGGTGGAATAACCGGAAGCACATCAAGAATCATCCATTCAGGACGGTTTCCTGAAGACCTGAATGACTCAACAACTTCTAATCTCTTAACGAGTCTGATTCTCTTTTGCCCGACTGTGTTGTCTAGTTCGGTTTTTATCTCTTTAGAAAGCTTATCTAAGTCAATCTCCGACAGAAGCTTTTTTATAGCCTCTGCGCCCATTGCAGCTTCAAAATCGTCTTCGTATTTTTCCTTTAAGTCACGATATTCCATCTCTGTGAGGAATTGACATTTCTCAAGTTCTTTAACTTTGCCAGGATTTATCACGATGTAACTTGCAAAATATAAGACCTTTTCAAGCATTCTTGGGGATATATCAAGCAGCAAGCCCATTCTCGATGGAATACCTTTGAAGTACCAAATGTGAGAAACTGGTGCTGCTAATTCTATATGGCCCATTCTTTCTCTTCTTACTTTAGACCTTGTGACTTCAACTCCGCATTTATCGCAGATTTTACCTTTATATCTGATTCTTTTATACTTTCCACAATGACATTCCCAATCCTTTTGCGGACCAAAAATTCTTTCGCAAAAAAGTCCATCTCTTTCCGGCTTTAAGGTTCTGTAGTTAATCGTTTCTGGCTTTTTAACTTCACCATATGACCATTTTCTAATTTGTTCGGGAGAAGCTAATCCAATTTTTATAGATTCAAATATATTAAATTCCATCTGTTTTATCCCCCATTAATCTATATTTTCTTCAGCTGAATCATCAACATCATCAATTTCCTCATCAAGTTCAGATTCAGAATCAATAATCTCATCAAGCCCAACATCATCGTTTTCGTCTTCTACCTCGTCATTTTCATTGAAAGAATCTAAATCAGCATCATTGTTATCTTCTTGACCTTCTTCGTCAAGTGAAAAGCCACTCAATGAAGTTACAACTTCATCCTCTTTGAAATCGCTATGATTCGGTACAAATCCAAGATCATCGTCATCGTCAAAGCTATTTTTTAAATCGATCTCTTCGTCGTTTTTATCTAAAACTTTTAAGTCTAAACTCAATGACTGCAATTCTTTTATAAGAACCTTGAACGACTCTGGAATGCCTGGTTTTGGTATATTTTGACCTTTTACAATGGATTCGTAAGTTTTAACTCTTCCTACAACATCATCAGATTTTACCGTCAAGATTTCTTGCAAAGTATAAGCTGCCCCATAAGCTTCAAGAGCCCAAACTTCCATTTCTCCGAAACGTTGGCCACCAAATTGGGCTTTGCCGCCCAAAGGTTGCTGTGTGACTAAAGAATATGGTCCTGTGGATCTTGCATGGATCTTATCGTCAACCAAATGGTGGAGCTTAAGGTAATACATATATCCAACCGTTACAGGATTATCAAAGTATTCACCTGTTCTTCCGTCTTTTAAAAGTATTTTACCATCTTCACTGTAACCAGCTTTTCTGAAACATTCAAAGATGTCTTCTTCATGAGCACCATCAAAAACAGGCGTCATAATCTTCCAGCCGAGTGCTTTAGCTGCATAACCTAAGTGGACTTCAAGCACCTGACCAATATTCATACGAGACGGAACGCCCAATGGATTAAGAACGATGTCAAGTGGTGTACCGTCCGGTAAAAATGGCATGTCTTCTACAGGTAAGATCCTCGATACAACGCCTTTGTTTCCGTGGCGTCCAGCCATTTTGTCGCCCACTGAAAGTTTCCTCTTTTGCGCTATATAGCATCTTACTACTTTATTTACGCCCGGAGCTAATTCATCGTTGCTATTTTCTCTTGTGAAGACTTTCACATCAACTACAACACCGTATTCGCCATGAGGAACTCTCAAGGAAGTATCCCTTACTTCACGAGCTTTTTCCCCGAAAATCGCTCTTAATAATCTTTCTTCAGCTGTGAGCTCTGTTTCTCCTTTTGGAGTTACTTTTCCAACTAAAATGTCTCCAGCGTGAACTTCCGTACCGACTCTGATAATTCCAGTCTCATCAAGGTCTTTTAAAACATCTTCTCCGACATTCGGAATGTCTCGAGTAATGTCTTCAGGGCCGAGTTTTGTATCTCTAGCTTCAGTTTCGTATTCTTCTATGTGAATCGAAGTGTAAACATCATCTCTAACTAGTTTTTCGCTGATCAAAACAGCATCTTCATAGTTGTAGCCTTCCCAAGTCATAAAGCCTATGAGCGCATTTTTACCTAAGCTGATTTCGCCATTTTTAGTAGCTGGTCCATCAGCTAAAACTTCACCTTTCTTAACTTTTTGATCTTGGTCAACAACCGGCACTTGATTTACGCAAGTGCTTTGGTTGGATCTTATAAATTTAGAAAGCTTATGAGTAACCGTATCGCCTGATTTATACTTGACAACAACTTCACTTGCACTGACTTTTTTAACAACACCATCGTCTTTTGCAAGAACGCAAACTCCAGAATCGACTCCAGCTTGGTATTCCATACCGGTTCCGACAATTGGAGATTCTGTTTTTAAAAGCGGTACTGCTTGACGTTGCATGTTAGAACCCATCAAAGCACGGTTAGCATCGTCGTTTTCAAGAAATGGAATCATTGAAGTTGCAACAGACACAACCATCCTTGGGCAAATGTCCATGTAATCTGCCTTTTCACTTTCGATCTCTACGAAATCATCTCTGAATCTTCCGACAACTTTAGGATTTTTAAATTTTCCATCTTCGTCAAGTGGTTCATTTGCTTGCGCTACAATGAAATCATCTTCTACGTCAGCTGTCATGTAAACTACTTCTTTTGTTACTATGCCAGTTTTTTTATCAACTTTCCTGAACGGTGCTTCTATAAAACCATATTCGTTGATTCGTGCAAAAGTCGCAAGATATGAAATCAATCCGATGTTTGGTCCTTCAGGAGTTTCAATCGGACACATTCTGCCATAATGAGTATAATGAACGTCACGAACTTCAAATCCTGCCCTGTCTCTTGAAAGTCCACCCGGTCCAAGCGCTGAAAGCCTTCTCTTGTGAGTAAGCTCAGCTAAAGGGTTTGTTTGATCCATGAATTGTGAAAGTGGAGATGAGCCAAAAAATTCTCTAATCGCTGCAACAACTGGTCGTATATTTATCAAAGATTGCGGAGTGAGAAGTTCTAGATCTTGAGCTTGAAGCGTCATTCTTTCTCTTATGACTCTCTCTAACCTTGAAAATCCGATTCTCATTTGATTTTGCAGAAGTTCGCCTACACATCTGATTCTTCTGTTGCCTAAGTGGTCTATATCATCAACTGTGCCAAGACCTTGTGCCAAACAGTTCATGTAGTTGATTGAAGCTAAGATGTCGTCTGTTGTAATAGTCTTAGGAGTTAAGTCGTCGATTCTTTCCTTTATAGCTTTCTTTAATTTTTTATCGTTGTCGCAGCCATCTAAAATTTCACACAATACGCTGAATGAAACTTTTTCCTTGATTCCACATTCTTTATGAGCATCGAAATTTACAAAATCATTGATTTCAACCATGCCGTTTGAAATAACCTTGATTTCTTTTTCGTCTTTTAAAATATAAACAGCGTGGATACCTGATTTTTCGATTTCTTGAGCCTTTGCGTAAGTTACGGTTTCACCTTTATTTAAGATGATTTCACCGGTCAAAGGATTAGCTACAGGAGATGCTAAAATTTGTCCTAAGATTCTGCCTGTTAAGTTTAATTTTTTATTGTATTTATATCTTCCAACCCTTGAAATGTCGTATCTTTTTTCGTCAAATAGTAATGATTCAAGATAAGCTTTAGCACTGTCGATCGTTGGAGGTTCACTTGGACGCAATTTTCTATAAACTTCGAGCAAGCCTTCCTCTGCCGTTTTACAAGGATCTTTTTCGATAGTTGCTAAGATTCTATCATCTTTGCCGAAATATTCAAAAATTTCATCATCGGTACCTAAACCTAAAGCTCTAATAAGCACAGTAATTGGGATTTTTCTATTTTTATCGATTCTAACGTATAAAACATCATTAGAATCGTTTTCATATTCAAGCCATGCTCCACGATTCGGGATTACTGTTGATGAAAACAATTCCTTTCCTGTTTTATCGTATTCCATTTTATAGTAAGCGCCAGGAGATCTAACCAATTGCGATACAATAACACGCTCTGCACCATTTATAACAAAAGTTCCGCTGTCTGTCATCAATGGAAAATCTCCCATAAAGACATCGGATTCTTTTATTTCGCCACTTTCCTTGTTTAAAAGCCTAGCTTTCACCCTCAATGCTGCTGAATATGTAGCATCTCTCTCTTTACATTCAGCAATACTATAATTTGGTTTATCTGAATCTAAGGTATAATCTAAGAAATCTAAAACCAAATTGCCCGTATAATCGGTAATCCCTGAAATGTCCTTGAATACTTCTTTAAGTCCCTCATCCAAAAACCACTTGTAAGAATTCTTCTGAATCTCAATAAGGTTTGGCATTTTTAAAACTTCTTCGATCTGAGAAAAGCTCATTCTAACATTTTTTCCTAATTGCACGGGTTTAACTTTTAGCATAGGCTTTACCACTCCATTCAATATTTACTTCATCTTACTTTTATTTTTGATATGTATAACGCTAATATCAAATTGCAAAAACGACTTCAAAATACAACATAAAACTTATGATTAAAAGCTACATTTTCAGCAAAACGTCAAGGCTTTCGCCCATTTTAGGGTATACATATCCATTATTGCATATTTTTTAATTGTACTATATTTTTTTTCGCGTGTCAAGAGAATTTTTTTGGGGCATTGCTAAAAGCGAATAGAAGAGATAGAATGACGATGTAAAAAAAGGAGAAGAGAATCAACAATCATACTAATACTTTTAGATTGGCAGTAAGTTTTACGAGCAAATCGAGCTAAATAATGACGTAATAATCTATTCATTCTTTCTACATTATAGGTATGTGCTTTACCTATTAATCTTTTTT
>Ga0247609_10003316_pt1 | contig 16371 bp, 27 predicted proteins | sample 172DNAGHGlowgp2_FD_193487 | JGI IMG/M metagenome (GOLD analysis project Ga0247609, IMG submission 193487) | Sheep rumen microbial communities from Palmerston North, Manawatu-Wanganui, New Zealand - 1728 DNA GHGlow gp2 | ecosystem: Host-associated > Mammals > Digestive system > Stomach > Rumen ...
ACCCCAGACGTTATCGATACACCTTGCAGGCACTAACTAAGACAATCAAAAACTCCCTTGCCAGCCGCGCAGGGGAGTTTTTCTATTCAGTTAAAAGTTCTATATTTAACTTACCCCCCCCCCAATTATCAAAAAATCTTCTGGTTTTTCACTTTCATCAATCAAATTATGAAGAAATTCGCGGGCTATTTCTTCTTTAAATTCTAATATGTCATCATCGCCCATTCGAGTAGATACCATTACTGTTATCTTCAGTTCTCCTTCACTAGAAGAATACTTTACTTGCTTAACTTCAGGTATTCGTAACAAAAAATTTTCAGTCTCTTTCATCGCCGATACATAGGCTCTTATTTCTTTATCCTTCATCGACATATCTTTTCCTTTATCTTCATTTCCTACGTTAATAAAAAAAAGAAATATTCCTAGTATTGCAGTGCTTACCCATGCCGCCATTCGCAAAAACCTTGATTCTGGCTCTCTTATACTTTTATACCCACTCACTATCATCACTATGCAAATTATTGTTCCTATTAACGTATATGTCTCCATATTTTTCTCCTATGTGAAATATTTCTATCTTATCGTCACTTTCGCATTAAAATTCCCGCCGACCATTCCAAAATTACTTCCATTATTATGCGCTCCATAACTGCTTTTGCCTATCGCTCCGCGCAGACGGCTCGTCACTCCACGCACTAAGTTTTTCCCGTCATCGTCTAAACGTCGATAATCTTGTATCAATTTCGTTTCATCATCACTAAACTTTTCTGCCCATGTAACATCATTGTCGAGAAGATAATCCGTTGAGACTTTAAAAATTGCTGACAAACGCTTTAATACTTCTCCATTAGGTACAACTGCTCCTGTTTCATACTTTGAAATCGCTGCCTTTTGCACATTTAATTTCTTACCGAGTTCCTCTTGTGTTAATCCGTGTGCTTGTCTTAAATCTTTAATTCTACTCATGATATTCACCTCCCGATATTTTTTATTTTAAAGTTTCCTGTCACGAAACGCAAGTAGTTTCCCAAAGAGATAAAAATCCAATAAAATTTCTTGACAAGATACTAAACGACTGCTATATTTTATTCGTGTCTTAAACGGATACTTAAGAAGGTGATAATTTGTTTGAACGGCTAAAAGAAATTAGACAATCTAAAGGATATACATGTTCACAAATGGCTAAAAAACTTGGCATAACAAAAGCAACTTACAGTAAAAAAGAACGTGGAAAAATAATAATCACTCTACAAGAGGCACAAAAAATAGCGTTACTTTTTGAAAGCACTATTGAGGATATTTTTTTTGAAAACAAAGTCTCTTTATCAGATACTTAAATAACAGGAGGAATCCTTATGGAGAATCAACTTCAAATCTTTAACAACCCCGACTTCGGGAATATCCGTGCTATCGAGATTGACGGCAAGCCGTTTTTCGTCGGCAGAGATATTGCTATCGCTCTCGGTTATGCTAATCCTTCGGAGGCACTTCAAGACCACGTCCCCGACAAGTTCAAATGCATCATCAACGCTAAAACTTTTCAAGGAATGGCGTCACAAAAAGAAACTAGCAAATCGCTATTTTCGGAAAACACAATGGGCGGCGTTCAGCGTTTGACTTTCATCACTGAGGCGGGCGTTTACAAACTCATTTTCAGAAGCAAATTGCCCAACGCCGAAAAATTCTCCGATTGGGTCTGCGATGAAGTTTTGCCGTCTATCCGTAAAACCGGATCCTATTCGGTCTCCGATACCATTCGCGCGGCTTACGACACCGTCATCACCGATTTTGAACGCGGCAAGGAGATTGCCAAACTTGCCTACACCGCTCGCGGCGCAATGCGTCAACGCCTTATCGCTAAAGCCGCTAACCTTCTTGCTGGGGAAAAGCTTTTCGACCTTGACGACATTGGCGGCACTAAAGCCCTTGCCGATACCAACGACGCCGACAACTACACTTTCGAGCCTGCCCTTTTCGATTTGGGCAATGAAATTCAGCCCGCCAGATACGCTCTTACTTTGGGCAAGTGGAAGAGGAAGAAGAAATAATGGACACCATTTTGGACGCCCTTTATAAATTCAGAGCGAAAGATAAGCGCGGAAATGTATTCTACGGTTCATACAATCCGGACACCGATACAATCGATGATTGGGAGTATGCTGCTTGTCATGCTGTCGAAAGAGACACCGTCACGCGTTTCGCTTTCTTCGACAAGAACGGTAAAGAAGTTTATGAAGATGACTTTGTTATCGACGAGCACGGTAAAGAATATCGCGTAGAATTAAAACCTGCCTTAATTGACGGCAACACTTTTACTTGTCGAATAACGTCGCAAATTATGCTTAAGGAGTAAACCGTATGAAAAGGCAATTCCCAACGCCACTCAAAATCGATTGTTCCGGCTTATCTAGGAAACTTATCAGAGAACTTGCCGACAGATTAAGTTTTCATTTCTTCGACATTGACGTTTTCTCCGATACTATTTACGCCTCTAAGCCCGTTAATCAATTACGTTACGAAAAAGCTTGGCTCATTATCGACGAGTTCAACGTTAAAGCTTCTTAAAGGTTGTGATTACTTGTCTAACTTCGATATTAAATTCCGCAATCGCACTCCAGAAATTGTCTCCTTAGAGCAGCTTCTTGATTACAATCAGCTACTTATCGAACAGGCTAAATGGCGTATTGCTCATTGTAAATTCGTCGGTCATTGCGATGACACCATGCAACTTTTCTTCGATAACATTGTTCACGATGCTAATTCCGACATTTCCAGACTTTTCGACGAACGTAAAGTTCTTCAACTCAAACTCAAAGCCGCCAATATCAAGGCGGGCAATAAATCCTAGCCGCCCACGATTAAGGGCATTACCTCCCCTTATCTTTTATCCATAGAGCAAGCCGCGCTGACGTTGCGATTTGCCGGAGCTTTTCAAAAACGTCCGCGCAGGTTTGTTGGCAAAATCTCCCTTCTGAATCTTTAACTCAGCTGCCCGACAACGGGCGGTTGACTTAAGGAAAGGAGCTTTGATTATATGACTAACATAAATCACAAACTTATTAACCGATTAGAACGCGCCGAATATTTAATTCGCGCTGATTTAGCCGACGCTAGATTGAAAGCTCTTGAATATGAAATTATCGCAGATGAATTAAGCGAACAAGCTGAAATTCTTTCTAATGCACGTATTGAACTTTGGGAAAATGCTAAGAAATCGCATGACGTTGAAAAGGAGGTAACATTTTAATGGCTCGTCCTATTCTTGTTTACGGGCACCCCGCCAGCGGTAAATCCTACGCCTTTAAGACGCTCAATCCCGACACTACCATTATCCTTGACGGCGACAACAAGGGCGCGTTGCCTTGGAAGGGCTTTAAAAAAGCTTATTCCCGCGACAAAAAGAACTTTTTCCCCGCCGACACCTTAGACCGCATTTATTCCGCTCTTCAAAAAATCAACGCAGATGAAAATTTCAAACACATTACGGTTATCGGCGTCGACGGACTTAATAACGCACTTGCCAACGAGCAAGCTTTTTATGACGAATTGCACAATCCCAAAAATCCTTATGAAAAATTTGCCGAGCTTGCTAAAAAGACTAAGCGCATCATAAAGCTTGCTCAAAATATGCGCGAGGATTTAACCGTCATTTTTACTGCACACGTCGAATGCGCCGATTCTTACACTCCAGGCGACGTTGACCACTTACTTACTCCAGGCAAGCAACTTAAAGAAAAGTTCCGTATCGAAGGTAATTTCCTTTACGTCTTTTACGCCAAAATCGATAAGGACGGTTATCACTTCTTCGAGACCGTTCCTATCAATTCTACTGCCCGCACCCCAGAAGATTGTTTCGACGCCCAAATCCCCAACGATTTTCAATTCATTATCGATACCATAAATCATTACGAGAATGGAGACGATTCCAATGATTGACCTCAAAGGTTACGACGATGTCCAACCAGCTATGCCCGGAGAATTCGCCAAACTTCATGCTGGCGGCTATATCTGCCAAGTCATTAACGCTGAAATCACTAAATCTAAAGTCGGCAATCCTATGCTTATTCTTTTCCTTGACATTGCAGAGGGCGACTTTCAAGGTTACTTCAAAAATAACTTAATGCGTATTAAATCCTTTAATCCCGACATTAAATGGGACAATTCCGGCATCTATCGTCAACTCATTTTCGATAATAACGGCAATACTTCACGTTTCTTCAAAGGCTTAATTACCTGCTTTGAGAAATCTAATTCCCGTTTTTCTTTCAAGCCCCACGCCTTTGACGAAAATATTTTGCGTGGCTCTTTTATCGGCTTTATCTTCGCTGAGGAAGAATATATGTGGAACGGCGATATTAAATCCCGCGTTCTTCCTAAATTCCCGCGCATTGTTGACGACATCCGACAAGGTAAATTTTCCGTGCCCGATATTAAACGCTTGGATAAACCAACTCCTAAGCCCGCGCAGAGTTCAGACCCTTTCGCAAGCTCGCCTATTGATCCAGATGATATGCCTTTCTAAGGAGCAACCAACATGATTTGCCCTGTCTGTCATAAAGACTTCTTCCCGCTACAAATTAACATGATTTATTGCTCTAAACGTTGTCGCGATTTAAATAATCACCGGAAAAGACAAGCTAAACGTCTTGCCGCCAGATTAGTCCGTCTTCAAAAGATTTGCCCCATTTGCGGTAAAAGTTTCGTCGCTAAAAGTGACCACTTCAAATATTGTTCCGATGAATGCAGTCACACGGCTTTAAAAGCTCAAAATAATTCCTCATATCAAAGGAACAAAGAAAAGCGCAGAGCTTATCGCAGAAAAAACTACCTTAAAAATCGCGATACCATTTTAGCTAAGCAACGCGCTAAATATCGTGAAAAAGTCGCTGAAAAAGTTAAGACAGCTAAACCGCGTAAAGTCAAAGTTAAAACCCAGTCAGAGACTAAAACCGCTATTCACCCACTTAAACACTGCGCCTTTTGCGGCAACGAATTTATTTCTAAAAATTCTCTCCATATCTATTGCTCTATCACTTGCAGACGTAAAGCAGAATTTAAGAACAAATCTAAGCAGCTACCCAAGAAACTACCGCCATTGAAAACGGCTAAAGACTTCTTCGCTTGGCGACAACGACGCGATAAGCAAAAAGCGGCGGCGAATATTGTTTGAAAATGACATGTATTTGGAGATGAAAAGTGATGTTAGTTGAAACAACGCTATTCGGCGACGTGGACAAAGTGCAAGACGCGCTTGAATTACTTCGCACGCACGAGCCGCCAGAAGGTTACTACGTATGCTTTAGTGGTGGCAAAGATAGCGTCGTTACTCTCAACCTAGTCAAGCGTTCCGGCGTGAAATTCGACGCACACCACAATATAACCACAGTTGAACCGCCGGAGCTTATGCGCTTTATCCGCGATTTTTATCCCGATGTCATTCAAGAGCACCCGCCGCAAAGCATGTATCAACTTATCGTTAAGAATAAAATCCCGCCGCTTAGAATGATTCGCTATTGTTGCGCCGTGCTTAAGGAACGTGGCGGCAAAGGCAGATTTAAAGTTACAGGCATTCGGGCAGAAGAATCACCGCGCCGCGCTAAACGTCCACAGTTTGAAAAAGCGAATGACGGCAAGTCTACTTTCCTGCACATTATCAAGGATTGGACTGCCGACGATGTTTGGCAATACATTCGCGAAAACAATCTGCCGTATTGTTCACTGTATGATGAAGGATTCAAGCGAATAGGTTGCGTGCTTTGTCCTTTCGAGAATGGCGCGAATACTCAAAGAGACTTAAACCGCTGGCCGCAAATTGCTGAATATTATCGGCGTGCTTGCCGCAAATCCTTTGAGGTCAATCGCTTTGAACTCAAAAAAAACAAGCAGGAGTGGCAATCGGGCGACGACATGTTTAACTGGTGGATTAGCGAAAGGCGCGGCAGATATATCGCTGAAGATTGTAACTCAATCCCGTTATTTAGCGAAGATGACGGCTCTATCTTATAAGGAGATGATTGAAAAAACCGTATCTTTTTTCACTAGCTGACTTAGACGACATTGAGATTTTGGAGGAGGGCGACTGATTATGGACGAAAACGGCAACAAGATATTTAAATTTCGTGTGTGGTTCAATGGCAGGTACGTCTACAGCACCGAAGCAGCGTTCGTCTTTGAGGGCGATGACGTTTACTACATCGACAGCTACGGTGACCGTTATGAGGTTGAGGCCGTTGACGTCGAGCAATTCATAGCGACTGACAAAAACGGCAAAGACGTTTACGAGAACGACAAGGTTTTCTATCCCGACGGCGGCTTTATCGAGCCGAACACGGGCGATTGGATACACTGCGATAAACCTTTCGAGGCGTGGGTCGGCAATGTTGATGACATTTGCAACGGCGACCTTGTTTTGTGGGAGGGTGACGAATGAAACACAACATCAGATTGAAAGAGCCGCTCAAAGGCGACTGGCAAGCCGGAGACATTATCGAGCTTGACTGCGAGCTGGGTAGCGGCATTAAAGACAAAAACGGCCGTGAAATCTTCGAGGGGGATACCGTCATCATAACGCAGGAGCCACATTACGAATTCAAATGCAAAGCCGTCATGAGACTTTGGGCGAGCGACGATAAACTTTGGTTTGATTCTAAGCATTGGAAAATGGAAATTGTTGATTAGAATCGAGGCGGCGGTTGACCCTGTGCCCTTCAAGCGGGCGATACCAGGCAAACCCGTCCACAACGACCCGCGTTATGCCGAGTACAAGGAGGTACTCGGTTATTTCGCGTTAAAAGCGATGCGCGGGCAAGAACCGTTAAAGGGCGCAATCAAGATGACTGCCGACGTGTACAAGCCCAAGCCTAAAAAGTCAAAATACGTGACGGGTGATGACGCCGTTAATCCTGGCTACGGCGACATTGATAACCACGTCAAAGCGATAATGGACGCATTAATCGGCATAGCATACGACGACGACCGGCAAGTCATAGAAATCACTGCCCGTAAATTTTTCGGACAGTCCAAAGTTATTATCCAACTGGAGGAATTGAAATGAAATTCATCAAGATTAACGAGGACATGTATATCAACGTGCAAGAAATTCAAGGCTTTGCCGTTCACGAGGTTGACGGCGGCGCATTCTGGGTAGAAGCGGGCGTCGATAGTCCTGACCCCATTAACATTGCGCCTTTCGAGACACGTGAAGCCGCACGAGCATATCTCGCTGAACTCGTCGCCAAAATAAACGGAGATGATAGTTATGACCAAAGCCGAACTGATTAAAAAGCTCAAAGATATTCGTGCGGTTTTGAGCGACACAGAAGACGCGCCGAACTACGTGATGAGCGTCGCCGAATACTATCGTTATTGTGAGTTTTTAGATTCAAACAAGAATTTTATCTTAGCTATCAGAACGACGCGTAACAAACTTACCGAGCTTATCTGCCAACTCAACGAGGAGGAAGGGCAATGTTCCGAGTAGACAGCACCACGTGGATTAACCCAAAGGCGGTTTGCGTTAAAAAAGTCAACATCGACGTGTTTAATAATTGGGGCGACGAGGCCTATAGTGTCTCCATTGAAACTGACGACGACGATTGCTACATTTCGGACCCCTTCCCGACCTTCGAGGATGCCGAAGCCTACGTCCAAAAGCTCATCGACCAGCTAAAATGAAATATCTGAAAATTTTATTTCACTTTAGGAGGGAATCACAATGCTAATCAAAGCCGACGAAAATTATTATTACAGCACGCCCGCTTGCATAATTTACATCGAGGAAATACTTATTCAATCCGCTAGGTGCCGGTGGCTTTACGAAGTGCGCGCTATCTACAACAGAGAGACTGCCGTTTTAAAAACATTCCGCGACAAACGAAATGCGCAAGCCTTTGCAAAGCGGTTAGTTGAAATGCTCAATGAGGAGGAATCACAATGTTAATTGAAATGCGCGACGGCAAAACAATTCTCATTGACTACGTCCGCCCGCAAAAATCTTTCGCCGACATTGAATACGAGAAATGGCTTAAAGAACGCGACGCCAAAAAGGAGAATCAAAATGACCGACAAGCAAAAATATCAACGCAGACAGATTAACCGCAAGATTTACGAGACTATGACTTATTGCGCACACCTTGAACGTCAAGCCGAAGACCTTCATAAACGCTATTTTGACGTTCTCGCCCTTATCGACGAGGAGCGTAAGAAAATCTGTTTGCTCGAAGATAAGCAGGAGAATTTCTATCGCAAAGTTTTTAAAAGAAAGTGATTACCTTGAACAACATAACATTACGTCCTTATCAGCAACAATTTATCGACGACGTCCGCGAACAATTCAAACTTAATCATAAGCGCGTTGTCGGTGTCGCTCCCTGCGGTGCCGGTAAAACTATTATGACCGGCTGGATGATTAAAGAATCCGAACGGCGCGGCAAACGCTCTATTTTTTTCGTGCATCGCCACGAGCTTATCGAGCAGACCGCTAAAACTTTCACTAACCTTGATATTCCTTTCGGCGTCATTGAGGCAGGAACTGCTTTTAATCCTAATCTCCCCGTTCAAATCGCAAGCGTTCAAACTCTCGCTAGACGTATTGATAAAATTCCTTCGCCCGACTTCCTTATCTGCGACGAGTGCCATCACATTTTAGCCGCAACATATAAAAAAATCCTTAACGCCTTTCCCGACGCCTTTTTACTCGGTGTTACAGCTACTCCCTTACGTATGGGCGGCATCACTTTATGCGACGTTTTTTCTTCTATGGTTCAATCCTTGACCGTAGATGAGCTTATCAATCTTGGCAACTTAACTCCTTTTCGTTACTTCGCGCCTGAAACCGATATTGACCTTTCCAATGTCAGAACTAAATTTGGGGAATTCGTCGAACGTGACTTAGAAAACGCTATGTCCAAACCTAAAATCATTGGCAATATCGTCGACACTTATAAAAAAATCGCAGACGGCAAATCCGCTATCTGCTATTGCGTCAACGTCTTTCACTCAAAAACCATTGCGCAGGCTTTTCTTGACGCCGGCATTCCTGCCGCCCACGTCGACGGCGAAACGCCTAAGCTAGAACGCACTACCGCCGTTGATAAATTTCGGCGCGGACAAATTAAGGTTTTATGCAATGCCGAGCTTTTCGGCGAAGGTTTCGACGTTCCTAACTGTCAAGCCGTTATTCTTGCACGTCCGACGCAATCTTTAACGCTTTTCATTCAGCAAGCTTTGCGCCCTCTCCGACCTGACCCTAACGACCCTAATAAAGTCGCTATCATTATCGACCACGTTGAAAATTATATCCGGCACGGACTGCCCAACGAAAATCATAACTGGTCGCTTGACCCTAATTTCAAAGAGGAATCAAAAAAACCGCCGCGCAGGTGTCCTAAGTGTTACGCTGTCATTTCTTCCCGTACTAAAATTTGCCCTCATTGCGGTTACATTTTTAAGACCAACAATCGCTCCATTGACTTAACCGAATACGACGCCGACTTTATCAACATTGATATTGAGAAAAATAATTCTGATCCGCAGGAGCGCATCAAGCACGCTTTCACTAAACCCGAAGAATTTATGGCTATCGCTACTGAACGCGGTTACAAAATCGGTTGGGTTGCTTTCAAATCTCTTGAACACGCTCATTCTTACGAAGATTGCCTTCATATCGCAGACATCTGCCACTATAACAAAGGCTGGGCTTGGCATAATTGGCAAAAAATTTCTTCCAATATATTGCAAAATGCCCGCCTCTTGTGTTAAGCTGGAATCGCCAAAATCCATAACACCGAGAAGGGCACTTTGCAACATATACGTCCTCTTGAAATCAAAAAGATTTTATCCCTTTTCGGTGTTAATTGTCAACATTGAAGGAGGGATTTTTTATATGGACAAGCTTTTTTCCACCAAAGACGCCGCCACGTATCTGGGCAAAACTGTTCGCACCATTCAAAACTGGAAAGCGAAAGGGAAAATCGTTCCCGCCAAAACCGACGAAAGCGGAGCCGACTTTTACACTGAAGAGCAACTCAGGAACATTCCTACGAAAGACCCTACGAAAGACCCTACGAAAGACCCTACGAAAGACCCTACGAAAGACCCTACGAAAGACCCTACGAAAACACCTTACGAAACGTCGCTAATGCAACCTAAAAACCCTACGAAAAACAGGCAAATTTCGTACGAACCTACGAAACCTACGAAAGACCTTACGAAAACACCCTACGACACCCCCGACACGGCAACAGATGAAAAACGTTGTAAACAATCTGAAAGAAACTTCGAGTTTGAACAACATTTGGAGAATTTGCCCGTCGAAATTCTTAAGCAACCTCGTTTCTTCCGTGTCAAAAGAGATAAAGCACCTTATGATGAAGGTTGGAATGTTCCAGCCAACCAAAAACTTTATTTCGACATTCCGCAAGACGAATTAGCAGGCTTTGACACCGTCGGTCACGGAAAAGCTACCGATTATCTTTTCCTCGACTTCGACCACGTACTCGACGACGCGGGCAATTTCGTTAATCAAGACGCCGAGAAATGGTACAACTACATTGCTACTACTGATACTTTTTGCGAACGCTCTATCAGCGGGCACGGCTTGCATTTCTTGCTTAAGCCCACTCCCAATCTATTCCCGTCAATCAGCGCGGGCACTAAAGGCACTTTGCATTTCGGCGACAAACACACAAAGGATAGCCCTAAACTCGAAATCTTTTACGGCTCTAAAGGACGCTATTGCCTTCTTACCGGTGATATGTTCCGTTGCGAACCTACTACACCCATTGCAGATGCAGAAGCCGCTGACGAAGTTTTTTATCATCTTATCAACGAAATTAAAAAGAACTTGCCGCCGGAGCCTGCTAAAAAATCAAAACCCGCCGCGCAGATTCATTCCGATAATCCCGACTATGACGCTTTCCGCGCAGGCTTAATGCTTGATTGTATCGTCCCTGCCGACCTTCCCGACACCGATTGGCTTGCCGTTCAATCTGCCGCTAAAAATATCGGCATTCCTTATACTGTCGTCGACGCTTGGAACCAGCAAGACCCCGACCGCTACAACGAAAAGCAAAATCAAATTCGTTGGGATTCTCTCGATGATCCTTCTTTCGATATTTCTACTTTGCACGGCATTGCTAAGCGTTTTAATTACTCAGAGAAAGACGCACGCCAACAATGGTATCAACTTCACCCTGATTTAAAGCCGTCCCATTCAAGAAAAGTTGCGCCAGACCTTTCACAGGAGCTTGACGATGCCATTATTTTGCTTGATTCTTTGACGCCCGATAACTTTACACGCGACGACGCTTATAACCGCGACAATATCAGAGCCGTTGCCATTGCTCAGCATTTCGGCTTTATCACTCAGGCAGAAAAATTTTTCACCACGATTAAAAAGGCTAAAGACATTGCCCGCAATCGTATTAAAGAATCTAATGACGAATTAACCGCTCCTATGGACGACCACGAGAAAGAGACCTTAAACAATATTATCAGAATCAACCTCGACACTATCAAAACCGCCGTAAAAAGCGAAGTCAGCAACATTGCTAATCACCAAAAAGCCTTCCTTCAAAATCAACAACTTAAACAGCAACAAGAACAAGCCAGAATCAATGCCGAAATTCATCAACAAAAAATCAACGAATATCTTTGTCAACTCGTTCAGTTGCAAAAGCAATATCGAACGCACCCGACGCCCGAAATCGCTAGCCAAATGCGCCAGCTTATTTGCGATTCTTGCGAGTGGAAATTCAATAAGTCAGGTAAACCCGTCGCTGTCAAAGCTACTGCTGCCAACCTCGATTTAATCTTCAATAACGATCCCACTATTGACGGCCTTATCGGCTTTGACGAATTCCAGCAAGCCGACGTTTTCTTAAAGCAAGCAGAGTGGCGGAAAGATAAATGTTTTCACGAAGAAGTTAAGGACAGCGATGTTGCTCAAATCAGAAATTATCTTCGCCGTACCTATTCCGAGCTTGCCAATAAAAATCTCGTCGACGACTGGTTGATTGAGTTCAGTAACAAATATTCTTTTCATGAAGTCAAAGAATTCTTCCAAAATCTGCCCAAATGGGACGGCACTCCCCGCGCAGAGACTTTATTTATTAAGTTCCTCCGCGCAGATGATACGCCATATACCCGCGAAGTTACCTTGAATTTATTGACTGCCGCCGTCGCTCGCATTTTTCACCCCGGTTGCAATTACCAACTTGCCCCCATTCTTGTTGGTGAGCAAGGCATTGGCAAAAGTTATGTTATCAGTCGGCTTGGCGGCAAATGGTATGGAAGTCTTATTGACGACGTTGGAGACCCACACGCCGTAGACGCTATTCAAAAATTGTGGATTGTCGAGATTAAAGAAATGGCCGCCATGAAAAAGGATATTGACGCTAATAAACGTTTTATTGATGCCGCTGAAGATGTTCGCCGCGCCGCTTACGAGCGCAGAGCCGCCAAATTCAAGCGGCATTGTGTTTTTCTTATCACTACTAATAACAATCAATGCCTTATCGATATGACCGGTAACCGCAGACACCCCGTCATTAAATGCAATTCCTCTTCCCGTAACTACGTCGAAGGCTTGACCAATGATTTCATTCAGCAACTTTGGAGCGAAGTTTACGCGCACTATCAAGACCTTTTCAAAGACGGTTTCGACCCCAAATTACTTGAACTCAGCAAGGCCGCGCAGATTCAATCTGACGAAATTGCCGAGCAATATCTTCGCGATGACGGCATGACCGGCGAAATCAAAGCTTTTCTCGATACAAAAATAACGCCCTTAGTCATTTGGGATTTACTTTCACGTGAGGAACGCCGCAAATTTTTCGTTAATGGCGGAGGTTTGATTATGGTTGACGCCTTGACCGAATTTAATCACCGGCGAAGGGCTCGCGGCGGAAAGCCCGATGACGTTCAGCGCGACGTTAACCTTATCTATGACTTTCTTAATGGCACCGCTGGGAAGAATTTTGTCCGGATAGAGAAAATTAAACGTGGCGACAATGTTATTGATGAATACCATATTTACGGCTCGGAACTTCGACAGCATATCTGCGCGGCGGAAATTTTCACAGAATGTTTCGGCTCCGACAAGCGCAAATCCATGCACAGAATCAGCGAGATTTTATCCATGCTTGACGACTGGGCTCTTGGCAAACGCATTCAGAAAGATTCAGCTTATGGCGACCAAAAGAAAGTTTACTATCGTAACAAAGATGAAAATTAACTGGTGAAAAATTTATTAACCCCTATAGTTATTTGTAGGACAAACTTTTTGAGAGCGTCCTACTTTTTTTGTGCCTAAAAACGGCGTCATAACGCCACAAATTGAATGATACCCCCCGAACTGTAGGATAAGTAGGACGCAATTTTCACTTAATTAATTTGAAGATGATACAAAAAAAAGAAGTGCCTAAAATCGTTTATGACCTGTAGGGTGTATCGATAAACGAAAAATGACACTTATTTTTTTTGTGATTCGTGAGTAACTTACATAGAAAACAGCGTCCTACTCGTCCTACACCTTAGGGGGTACAAAGTTTTCAATATTATACTTGTATTTTTTTAGGATTTTTGTAGGACAAACTTTTTGGCTCGTCCTACGATTTTTCCTATTTTGTTGCATATACAACGGAAAATGTGAATCTAGACGGGAACATCTTCATTTTTCGGGTTTGAGCTGGCTCTAAAGTGTCGTAGGGTGTCGGGTCTAGGTGTGCAAACATGAATCAAAGTAGGGGGATATTCATTTTTCCTTGTCACGGTCTTTAAAAGTGCTATAATGGCATTGAGGAGGCGATAGCATGACGGCGAAAGAATTCTTGCAACAGGCATATTTTGCCCAACAAGAAGTCGACCTAAAATTGGAGCAAATAGCGCGATTGGAATCATTAGCGACGCGCACAACGTCAACGATAAAATTTGCGCCGAACAGTTCAGATGTGGCGAACTCGAAAATTGAAAAGGCAGTCATTGAAATGCAAGGCCAAAAAGAACGTCTTGCCGATGAAGTCACAGAGCTTTTGAAAATCATGGACAGGGTGTCTACCGCAATCGCTAAAATTAAGAATCCTTCTGAAAAGAGAATCCTCAAATATCGCTACCTTTGTTTTTTGTCGTGGAATCAAATATCAGTGCTAACTAAGATGAGCACTAGCAATATTTTCAAACTTCATAATTTGGCGTTGCAAAATTTTTCTTTTGTGGAGTAAAGTAGAGTAAAGTGTAGTAAATTCCAGCTTGAAAGAGTAGAAAATTTCTGATAAGATAAAATCGAATTATAATGGACGAAATAAAACAAAACGCGGGCAAAATCGGCTCGCGTTTTGCGTTAGGGGACAAAATGGAAATTAAAGAAATTGCATTGTCAAAGCTTAAACCTTATGAAAAGAATCCGCGTAAGAACGATGACGCGGTTGACGACGTTTTGCAGTCAATTCGAGATTTCGGCTTTAAGAATCCGTTAGTCGTTGACAAAGATAATGTCATAGTCTGCGGACATACTAGATACAAGGCTGCGCAGAAATTAGGATTTAAATCATTGCCTTGTATTATTGCTTCCGATTTATCAGAGGAAAAAGTCAAGGCCTTTCGGCTTGCTGATAATAAGGTTGCAGAAAAAGCAGAATGGGATGACGCTTTTCTAATCGAAGAATTGCACGATTTAGAGACGCTCAATATCGATATGTCGGCTTTCGGCTTTGATGTTTCTTCTGTTGGAGCATTGCGTAAAAGTTGGGCGCGTACGGAAAAATATTGCGATTTGAAAAGAAAATTCGAGCAACACCCTTGCGGCGATATAATTGTGACTAGCTTTTATAAAGTCGGAAAGCGCGGTATTCCTATCACTGAAATTAAAGCAAATCCTTCTAATGCTGAACTTTTTTCTGATAATCTTTGTGATTACCTATTACGAATGGCAGGAAATAATTTTTCTAAAGGTCATTGGTGCCTTTTGACTACACCGCGACGCAGACATAAGGAAGGATTTCATTTTTCAACCGCTATTTGTGAATTAGCAAGTAAGAAAATTGGCTTGCCGTTTTATAAGGACGCTTTTACTGCGGAAAATCGCGATAGAATTAATCCAGAATTCAATATGGAGAAAAATCCTGCGAAGCCTAATGTAATTCTTTATGACGATATTATTTCAACTGGCGAAACTATTCGCACTTGTCAGCGAATGTTGCTTGATGAAGGGCACGTTGTAATTTGTTTGGTCGGCATAAAAAATCAAACCGTTTAATCAAAGGAAGTGATGAAAATGACTGCTGGACGACCTAAAAAGGAAATCAATCAACAAGATTTTGAAAAACTTTGTGCACTTCAATGCACTATGGAAGAAATTTTGTGTTTCTTCGGTATTACGGATAAAACACTTGCTGGTTGGTGTCGTAGAACTTATGGTAAAAAATTCTCCGAAATTTTCAAGATAAAAAGACAAGCAGGTTTTATCAGCTTGAGACGAAAACAGTTTGCGCTTGCGGAAAATTCAGCGGCAATGGCAATTTTCTTAGGCAAAAATTATTTAGGGCAGAATGATAAAGATTATTGGCAACGACAACAGGACGAAAAGCTTTTGGAACTAAAAGAAAAGCAGACGGAGCAAAAGGAATGGTAATATGGCGCAGGCATGGGCGAAGAAATTCTATAATTCTAAGGAGTGGCGAGCATTACGCGAACTCTTGATTGCGGAGGCGCATTTTTTATGTGCTGAATGCGGCGAAAGTTATCTTAAGGATTCAGCGCAACTTATAGGACACCACATAAAGGAATTAACGCCCGCTAATGTTCAGGACGCAAATATTTCGCTTAATCCTGCGAATATTAAGATAATCTGTCGACGTTGCCACGATAAAGAACATCGACGCTTTGAATTTGGCAATGAACATAACGTTTATATTGTTTATGGCTCTCCTTGCTCTGGAAAAAATTCTTACGTGAATCAAGTCTCACAACGCGGAGATTTAATCGTCGACCTTGACGCTATTTATCAAGCAATATCCGGTTGTCCTTATCATTGGCACCCAAACGGCTTAAAGAAAGTTGCCTTTGCTGTTCGTGATACTTTGATTGAACAGATTAGACTGCGCAACGGTTATTGGCACGACGCTTATATTATCGGCGGCTATCCGCGCAAGCTACAGCGCGAACAGCTTGCTGCTAAGCTCGGAGCCGAATTGATTTATCTTGAAACGACGCGGGAGCAAGCAAAGCTTGTTGCGCTTTCAAGTCGCGGGACGCAAGGCGAGGAATGGTGCAAATATGTTGACCGCTGGTTTAATTCTTTTGAACCTTAACCGCTGAATCCCCCCCTGCCAACGCCCTTGACTGGGGGGCTTTGAGACCGGCTTTAGGGGGCAC
>Ga0247609_10003317_pt1 | contig 16370 bp, 13 predicted proteins | sample 172DNAGHGlowgp2_FD_193487 | JGI IMG/M metagenome (GOLD analysis project Ga0247609, IMG submission 193487) | Sheep rumen microbial communities from Palmerston North, Manawatu-Wanganui, New Zealand - 1728 DNA GHGlow gp2 | ecosystem: Host-associated > Mammals > Digestive system > Stomach > Rumen ...
TGCTCATACCAGCAGCACCGACGAGTTTACTGCCGATGAGTGGAATGCGATGACCCAGGTACAGAAAAATGATGTGATCATGAACTATCGCATCGCCTATCTGGGCAACACGATGGTGAACTGGTGTCCCAAGTTGGGTACCGTGCTTGCCAACGATGAGGTGAGTGAGGGCCTCTCCATCCGTGGTGGCTATCCCGTTGAGCAGAAAATGATGCGTCAGTGGTGCCTGCGCGTGTCGGCCTATGCCGGACGACTGCTGTGCGACCTGGACACTATCGAGTGGACCGAGTCAATCAAGGAGACACAGCGCAACTGGATCGGTTACAGTGAGGGTGCCGAGATGACTTTCCCCGTCGCCGACAGCGATAAGAGCCTGTTGATTTTCACGACCAGGGCCGACACCATCTTCGGTGTGACCTTCATGGTTCTGGCTCCCGAGAGCATCTATGTGGACGATGTGGTGACTGCTGACCAGCGTGCCGCCGTCGATGCCTACCTCGACGAGGTAAAGCACAAGACTGAGCGCGAGCGCATGATCGAGAAGAAGGTGAGCGGCGTGTTCACCGGCAGCTATGCCGTCAATCCCATTACGGGCAAGAATATACCTATATATATCAGTGACTATGTACTCGCTGGCTACGGCACGGGTGCCATCATGGCAGTTCCTGCCCACGATAGCCGTGACTATGCCTTCGCCAAGCACTTTGACCTGCCCATCATTCCGTTGATTGAGGGCGCCGACGTGAGTGAGGAAAGCTTTGATGCCAAGGAAGGTATCATGGCCAACTCATCTAACGAGCGCTTGCAACTCAATGGCTTGACGGTTAAGGAGGCTATTGCCAAGACCAAACAGTACATTGAGGAGACAGGCATCGGCCACGTCAAGGTGAACTACCGCCTGCGCGACGCCATCTTCAGCCGTCAGCGCTACTGGGGCGAGCCGTTCCCCATCTACTATGATGAGAACAACCAGCCGCAGCCGCTTGACGAGAGCAAGTTGCCGCTGCTCTTGCCCGAGGTGGACAAGTTCCTGCCCACCGAGACTGGCGAGCCTCCCCTGGGACGTGCCAAGAACTGGGTAACAGAAGACGGTTATTCCCTGGAGTTGAACACCATGCCTGGCTTTGCTGGATCGTCGGCCTATTACCTGCGCTATATGGATCCGCATAATGACGAGGCACTGGTATCGCATGAGGCTGATGATTACTGGCGTCAGGTGGACCTCTATGTGGGTGGTACCGAGCATGCTACAGGTCACTTGATCTATAGCCGTTTCTGGAACAAGTTCCTCTATGACTACGGTTATGTGTGCGAGGCCGAGCCCTTCCGCAAGTTGGTCAACCAGGGTATGATCCAAGGCCGCAGCAACTTTGTGTATCGCATCAAGGACACCAACAAGTTTGTCTCATATAATCTCAAGGATCAGTATGACGTGACTCCCATCCATGTGGATGTCAACATCGTGCACACCGACGCATTGAATATTGAGAAATTCCGCGAATGGCGTCCCGAATTCAAGGATGCCGAGTTCATCCTCGAGAATGGCAAGTACATCTGTGGCTGGTCTATCGAGAAGATGTCTAAGTCGATGTTCAATGTCGTTAATCCCGACCTCATCGTGGACAATTATGGTGCTGATACCTTGCGCCTGTATGAGATGTTCCTGGGTCCTGTTGAGGCCAGCAAGCCGTGGGATACCAATGGTATTGACGGCGTGAACCGTTTCCTCAAGCGTCTGTGGTCACTGTTCTACAAGGGTGATACGATGCAGCTGACCGATGAGAAGCCCAGTGCCGATGCGTTGAAGTCGGTTCACAAGCTGATCAAGAAGGTGACGGGTGATATTGAGACTTTCAGCTATAACACGTCGATAGCAGCATTCATGATCTGCGTCAACGAACTCACCAGTATGAAATGCCGTGCCCGTGAAGTCTATGAGCCGCTGGTCGTGTTGCTGGCACCCTTTGCACCGCACATTGCCGAGGAATTGTGGCATGTACTGGGTCACGATACCACCGTGTGTGATGCCCAGTGGCCGACCTGGAACGAAGAGTACTTGAAGGAATCGACAGTGAAGTATGGCGTTTCGTTCAACGGTAAGAATCGTTACACCATCGAAGTGCCTGTCGACACGCCACGAGAAGAAGTGGAACGCATAGCGCTCGCCGATGCCGGAGCTGAGCGTTGGCTTGCTGGCAAACAGCCCAAGAAGATCATTGTCGTTCCTGGTAAACTCGTCAACATCGTCGTCTAACTAACTATTAACTACGAATTACGCGAATTAAACGAATAGTAATTATTTGTGAGATTCGTGTAATTCGTAGTTTATTATTAACCGAGAGTGATGAAGAAGATTGTTTTTGCGACCAATAATGTCCATAAACTGACCGAGTTGCGTCAGATGCTGGGTGACCGCTACGAGATACTGGGTCTCGCCGATATAGGTTGCCATGAGGATATCCCCGAAACTGCCGACAATATCGAGGGTAATGCCCAGATGAAGGCCCGCTATGTCAAGGAGCATTACGGCTATGACTGTTTCAGCGACGATACGGGTCTGGAAATTGATGCCTTGAACGGTGAGCCTGGTGTGCTCTCGGCCCGCTATGCCGGTCCTGGCCACGACAGTGAGGCCAATATCGACAAGGTGTTGAAGAAACTGGACGGCGTGACCGAGCGCACCGCCCGTTTCCGCACCGCCATCATCCTGTTGCAGGGTGATGAGATGCACCTGTTTGAAGGTCAGGTCGAGGGCGTCATCCTCACCGAGCGCCATGGAACAGGCGGCTTCGGCTACGACAGCATCTTCCAGCCCCTTGAGGGAGGCGGCAGCACCTTTGCCCAGATGTCACCCCAGGACAAGAACCGCATCAGCCATCGTGGCCGTGCTGTCGCCCGCCTCGTTGAATTCCTCAATAAACAGTGATCATTCATTTAATCTTAAATATCTATTTATTATGAAACTGTTTTTCTTTTTTTCCAAGCAATTGTTTTTGCTGGTCTTCTTTATAGGCTGCTGCTTCACGGCTTCGGCCTATGACTTTATGGTGGACAGTATCAGCTATAACGTCATCGGTGAAGGTGAAGTGGAAGTGACCTTTAATGACTCGGTCAAGTTGAGGGGTGAAGTCGTTATTCCCGCTACGATTGTTCATGATGGTATTACCTATCATGTCACGCGTATTGGTGATAATGCCTTCAGGGGATGTCCCATGACATCGATTGATATTCCTGAAGGAGTTACCGCTATTAATTTCTTTGCCTTCAATGGTTGTTCCCATCTTGAGTATATTGAGTTTCCCAATTCGCTCGTCAGCCTCGGCAGGTGGGTTTTCTATAATTGCCTAAGCATCAAGAACCTGAACATTCCCCGCAATCTCACGGATATTGCCTACACGGCTTTAGCCGGGTTGAGCGGTCTCGTGTACTATACCTGTAGTCCGTTCAATCCTAAATACAAGGCAGTTGACGGTATTCTATACAACAAGGACATGACGATGCTGGTGGCCTATCCTCAGGCGGCTCCGGCGACGTCGTTCACCATTCCCGGTTCGATAACGTCCCTGTATGACTATTGCATGCACAATTGCGATAACTTGACCGAGGTCAATATTCCGGAGAGTGTGACCTATTTCGGAATGAATATCTTCAGCGGCAGCGATAATATTGAATCGATTGATGTGCCCGACGGTGTCACTAAAATGGGTGTCACTGTGTTCGGTCAATGCTCTAAACTATCTCATGTCCACTTGCCTGCCAGCCTGGACAGCATCAAGAGTTCCTGCTTCTATGGCTGCAACTCGTTGACCGAAGTTGTCATTCCTGCAAGTGTCAGGTATATCGGTGATTATGCTTTCAGCGACTGCGAGAACCTGAAGACCATTATATTTGAGGAGGGGAATTGCCTTGAAGGTTTCGGTGAATTTGTTTTCAGGGAATCTAGGTCATTTGAATCTCTCGATATGCCGAATACCGTTACCACTATGGGCTCCGGTATATTCTATGTCTGTCCATCGTTAAAGAATGTTCACCTGAGCAGGAGCCTCACCATCTTGCCCAATGCATCGTTCTATGAATGTCCCCTGTTGACAGAATTGGATATTCCTGGCACGGTGACCCATATCAGCAATGCAGCCATCTACAAATGCACATCCCTGAAATGGCTGAAAATCGGTGACAAAGATGCTCCAGCCGGCACCACGGATATTGAACACTATGCTTTGGCTCACAGCAACGATTTGGAATACCTGGAATTAGGTGCCAACCTTGATTCGTTGACCTATGGCTCACTGAATGACCTCTCGAATGTCAAAATCATTATCTGTTGGGCAACAACTCCGCCCAGGTCCAACGAGCATGGAATGTATGCTGCTTTTTCCAAAACTCCTCTCTATGTTCCCAAGGCGGCTGTTGATGCCTATCGCGAAGCGAGCATGTGGAATAAATTCCAGACCATCATTCCCATTGAGGATGTGGGCGACATCAACGGTGACGGCAACATCAATATCAGCGATGTGGCAACTCTCATCAACTCTCTGCTGGAGGGAGAATCTGACCGTATTGAATTTGCCGATGTGAACCTTGACGGTTCGGTTAACATCAGTGATGTGGCCTCCTTGATCAATCGTCTGTTAAACAATAATTGAGGTATTGCTTGGTAAGTAATGGATGCATTTGCCATATATCGTCTGCCGCACGCCAGTGATTGCACACTGGTGGGGCAGCATGGTGTGCCTGCATCTTATACTTCGTTGGATGAGTTGAACGGGAAACGGGGCTTTGTGATAGCACCGTTCACGCTGTCTGTCGACTCGCCGCTGGTTGTTCTGCGATCCGATGTGGTGCGGCAGTGTAGTGTGGATGGTGTGCAGGAGATGCAGGATTTGCCTTGTCATATCGATAGTGGAGACCTGCCCATGCAACCTGCTTCTCGTGAGGTTTATCATAAGGTTTTTTCCCGTTTTCATCGGGCTTTTTCGGCGATGGGCTACCAGAAACTGGTCCTTGCCCGCAGTGCCGATGTTGCCCATCAAGGTACTTGCCCCGCCAGCCTCTTTGCCAAGGCTTGCAGGCAATATCCCGAGGCTTTTGTGGCGTTGTTCTCGGCAGCACAATGCGGCACCTGGTTGATGGCGACGCCCGAGATACTGCTGGCTCGGGAGTCGGACCGCTGGCGCACGATGGCCCTGGCGGGCACGATGCGCTATGCCGATGAGATGCCGCCCTGGAGCGACAAGAACGTGCAGGAGCAGGCCTATGTCGCACAGTATATTAAGGAATGTCTTGACCGGTACAGCGAGGATGTCATGATGACGGGTCCCAAAACCGTTAGAGCAGGTATCTTGGCGCATCTTCGCACCGATTTCTCGTTCACGATGGCTGGCAATTCGCTCGGCGATGTGCTCGGTCATCTGCATCCCACGCCTGCCGTGTGTGGCTTGCCCAAGCAGGAAGCGCATCGCTTCATTATAGATAATGAGATGTGTGACCGCAGTTATTATAGCGGTTTTTCGGGGCCGATGGATGTGAATGGCGACACAGCGATGTTTGTTTCGCTGCGCTGCATGCGCATCTTTGATGACCGTTACCGCCTCTATGCCGGTGGAGGCATTCTGCCCCAGAGCGACGAGGAAATGGAATGGGAAGAAACGGCTGCAAAGATGCAGTCAATGTTATCGTTAATTCAGTAGATAATAATGAGTTACAGTGATAAGGAGAATATCAATATACTATGTGCAGTGATGCTGGGTCACGGTGTGACTCATGCCGTGGTGTGTCCAGGTTCCCGCAATGCCCCCATTGTCCATAACCTGAACGAGTGTCCGCAAGTGACCTGCTATCCCGTGACCGACGAACGCAGTGCGGGATTTTTTGCCCTGGGCATGGCTGAACAGCTCGAGGAACCTGTGGCTGTAGTCGTCACCTCGGGCACGGCATTGCTCGATGTGGCGCCTGCTGTGGCCGAGGCCTATCACCGTCACCTGCCGCTGGTGGTCATCAGTGCCGACCGTCCCATGGCGCACATCGGCCAGCAGATGGGACAGACCATCGACCAGCCAGGTGCCTTGTCGCGATTCACGTTGATGGACGTGAACTTGGTTGAGCCCCATGATTACCTCACACGATGGCACTGCAATCGCCTGGCCAATGAGGTCCTCTTGGCGGCCCGTCGCGGTGGCCCCGTGCACATCAATGTCCCCTACGATGAGCCGTTGTTCAACTTCACGGTTGATGCTCTGCCTGCAGTGCGCATCATTCGGTCGTTAGCGTTTTATGCCGATGAAATGGCGGTTTTTGATGCTCTCAAGCCGGTTCAATCGGCCAGGAAACCCATGCTGGTCATCGGCCAGATGCCTCAAGGTGCAGTTGTCCCTAGAGTCATGGATAACCTTGAGTCCCGTCTAGCCGTACTGGTCGAGGCCTTGGGTGCCGACGGTGGGGGAGTCCCCTTTGACGAACTGCTGCCCCTGGTGGAGAACAATCCTGATTATGAACCCGATTTGGTCATCTATATGGGTGGGACACTGGTAAGCAAGCGCATCAAGGCTTACCTGCGTCGTCTTGATGTTCCGATGATCGAGGTGAACCGCGACGGCGAAGTCCACGATACTTTTGGCCACCTGTCCATGGTGCTGAAGTGTGGCGAGACTCAAGCCTTGCAGTCGATGGCTGCCTTGTTCCGCGGTAAACCCGCTAATCCCTTTGCCCAACGCTGGAATGAGGCGTTAGAAACGATAAAACGACATTTCGATGACCTGCGGCCCGATTTCTCGCAGATGCTGGCGGTCAAATTGGCCCTGCAGTCGGTAAGGGAATTTGGCGAGCCGTTTGTGCTGCATTTTGCCAATAGTCAGCCCGTACGTCTCGCTAACCTGTTTGCGCGGCAACACGTCCGTTGTAATCGTGGCGTGAATGGCATCGAGGGGACGACCTCGGCTGCTGCAGGCTGTGCCGCGGTGACCGATGACCGCGTGCTGTGTGTGACGGGCGACCTGAGTTTCTTCTATGACCAGAATGCCCTGTGGAACAGCAACCTCAGTGGTAACCTGCGCATCCTGCTCCTTAACAATGGCGGTGGCGGTATCTTCTCCCAACTGCCTGGACTGGAGGTCTCTTCTGCCCGTGACAAGATGGTGGCAGCAGGTCATGCGACCCATGCCGAGGGCTGCTGCAGCCAGCATGGCGTGGAGTATCGTGCCGCCTATGGTAGCGAGGACCTGTACAGCGGCATCACGTGGCTGGTGCAGAGCGACAGTGATCGTCCGCTGCTGCTCGAGGTGGTGACCGATATCGAGCGTGATTGCCATGTGTGGAGTTTAGCTATTAGCTATTAGCCATTAGCCTTTAGCCTTTAGCTTTTAGCGGGCATCCGCGTTCCGGTTATTTTAGAAAACAAGAAGTACAATTAACTAAAACCTATAAACTTAGCGCCTTAGCGCCTTAGCGTGAGGGCCACAAAAGAACACAATATGGCAACAAGAGAATGGAAGAGAATAAAAATAAAGGATTAACTCAAGAGCTGAAGAGCGCCGTAAATACCATCAAGACGGCCATATTGCAAAGTCAAAGCCGTGCTGCACGGATGATAAGTGGCTCTCAGTTGTCGTTGTACTATGGTGTCGGATTGTATGTATCTGCTAATTCCCGAGAAGGATCTTGGGGAACAGGTGCTATTGATACCATTAGTGAGCAATTGAGGCGTGAACTTCCTGGCCTTCGCGGTTTTTCTGGTCAGAACATACGCAATATGCGTCAATTTGCTGAGTTTTGGCAACCATTCCTATTTTGCTCGCCGACGGCGAGCAAAATGAAAATGGACGAGTTACATGCTGAAATAGAGTATGATAGGTTCGCCTTGTCAAAATGGTCGCCGACGGCGAGCGAAATTGTGAGGGACGAATTTTTGGGTATCAGTTTCTCTCACCATATGGAGATTTTGCATAAGACTAAGAATATTCAAGAGGTCCTTTATTGCATTCACGAAGCTGTTGTTCACCAGTGGGACAAGTACACCTTGCGAGAGGTATTAAAAGCAGGAATTCCACAGCCCAATGATACAGTTCCTAATAATTTTGCTCAGACTATGCCAACAGCAAGAGCAGCTATCAAAGCAATAAGAATGTTCAAAGATGAATATTTGCTTGATTATATCAATGTTGAAGACATTGATGCCCAAGAGAAGGATGTTGACGAACGGTTGGTTGAGCAAAGAATTATTCACAATATCAAGCGGTTTATCATGACGCTTGGACGTGATTTCACTTTTGTAGGCAATTAGTATCACCTTGAAATATATGGTGAAGAAATGTGGAGCGATTTACTGTTTTTTAACAGGGAACTGAATGCCTTGGTCGCCATAGAGTTAAAAGTTGGAAAGTTCAAGGCAAGCTATCTTGGGCAATTATATGCTTATCTGCAAGTGCTTGACGATAAAGTGCGTAAGCCGCATGAGAATCCGAGTATCGGCATTGTACTTTGTAAGAGTGCAAATCAAGCATATGCTGAATATGCAGTCCGTGATTACAATAAACCAATGGGTGTGGCTACCTATAAAACAATGGCTGAGATGCCACAGTCCATGCAGCAGATTTTACCTGATATTGAAAAACTTAAAAAGTTAATGGACGAGGAGTAATTCATTTGTTAACAATGATAACAGACTAAATAATATGGCAACAAGAGAATGGAAAAAGATTGAGGGATTTGATTTCAAGGAAATCCTGTTTGAGCAATATGACCGCATCGCCAAGATTACCATCAACCGCGAGCGTTACCGCAATGCCTTCACGCCATTGACGACGCTGGAGATGTCCCAGGCGTTCAACCATTGCCGTGAGGCATCCGACATCCGTGTCGTGCTGCTCACGGGCGCTGGCGACAAGGCCTTCTGCGCCGGTGGTGACATGCACGTCAAGGGGCGTGGCGGCTATGTGGACAGCGAGGGTGTGCCCCGCCTGAGCGTGCTCGACGTTCAGATGCAGATCCGCCGCCTGCCCAAGCCTGTCATCGCGATGGTCAACGGCTATGCCATCGGTGGTGGCCATGTGCTGCACGTGGTGTGCGACTTGACGATAGCCAGCGAGAATGCCATCTTCGGCCAGACTGGTCCCAAGGTGGGCTCGTTTGATGCGGGCTTCGGTTCATCCTATCTGGCACGCATCGTGGGACAGAAAAAGGCACGCGAGATCTGGTTCCTGTGCCGCCAATATACTGCCCGCGAAGCCGAGCAGATGGGTATGGTCAACAAGGTGGTGCCCCTGGAGCGGCTCGAGGACGAGTGCGTCGAGTGGGCGCAGACCATGATGGAGCGTTCGCCGCTTGCCCTGCGCATGATCAAGATGGGTCTCAATGCCGAACTCGACGGGCAGGCTGGTATCCAGCAGCTGGCAGGCGACTGCACCATGCTCTATTATTGCATGGACGAGGCTCAGGAGGGCGGCAAAGCCTTCCTGGAGAAGCGCAAACCAGACTTTGACCAGTATCCCTATCTCCCGTAATTTGATAGTATAAGGATCGGCCTGGCGGCCGAGAAATCAAAAAAAGATTATTATTATCATTTTGTTTGATAAGGCTTCGCCGAGCTAAAGGTTCTCGCGCCTGGCGCGAACATTAATTCCAGGCTTGGCAACTTATATCATTTAGACTATTCATGGGCCGTTACCATATCGATATCACTACGCGCACGTTCCACTTCAAGGAACCCGCGGGCACCTCACGCGGCGTGTATCTCACGCGCGTGAGCCGCTTTGTGCATCTGACCAGCGATGACCTGCCGGACATCGTCGGGGTGGGGGAGTGTGCGCCCTTGCCCAAATTGAGTTGTGACGACTTGCCCGACTATGACGCGGTACTGCGCCGGCAGTGTGATGACGTCTGCGCCCGTGGTGGCCTAGACATTGATGCCCTGCGCGATGTGCCGTCGATGCTCTTTGGTTTGGAGACGGCATGGCGGCAGCTGCATGGCGGGGGCAGCACGGCATTGTCCGACACGCCCTTTGCCCGTGGCGAGGAGGGCATTCCCATCAACGGGCTGGTGTGGATGGGTGACTTTGACACGATGGCACACCGATTGGAACAGAAACTCGCTCAGGGCTTCTCCTGTGTGAAAATCAAGATCGGAGCCATCGATTTTGCTGACGAAATGGCGCTGATCCGTCGCCTGCGGGACCGCTACGGCAGTGACCGTATCGAGTTGCGTGTGGATGCCAACGGCGCCTTTACCCCCGATGAGGCATTGGACAAACTGCTGCAGCTTGCCGCCAACGACATCCACTCCATCGAGCAGCCCATCGCTGCGGGTCAGTGGCAGGAGATGGCACGCTTGTGTGAGTCGTCTCCCTTGCCTATTGCCCTGGACGAGGAACTCATCGGCGTGAATACACTGGAGCAGAAATGCCAGCTGCTCGACACCATACGTCCCCGCTACATTATCCTCAAGCCCTCGCTGCACGGCGGCATGGCGGGCTGCAGGGAGTGGGTGCAGCTGGCGCGGGAGCGTGGCATCGGCTCATGGATTACCAGTGCCCTCGAGAGCAACGTGGGCCTCAATGCTGTCGCCCATCTGGCGGCAGAACTCTACGGCCCTACTATCACCATGCCGCAGGGTCTGGGGACGGGCCAGCTGTTTACCGATAACGTCGATATGCCTATCACAATCAAGGGCGATAAGATTTGGTATTTGGATAAAAGGCTTTAGGTTTTAGGTTTTAGGTGGCATCCGCTCTCCCCTAACGCCTAAAACCTAATGCCTAACACCTAAAACCTAAATAAAGAGATGACGGTAGAAGAGTTCATCAATCAATGGAGGGATGGTAGCGACACTGTGGAGGTGCATACCAGCGGTTCGACAGGCGACCCCAAGGTCATGCATGTCGAGAAACGCCGTATGCTTGCCAGCGCCCGGGCGACCTGCGACTTCCTGGGGCTTAAAAAGGGCGACACCGCCCTGCTGTGCATGAGTGTGGACTACATTGCGGGCAAGATGATGGTCGTGCGGGCTATTGAGCGGGACCTGAATCTGGTGACTGTGGAGCCGTCGAGCCACCCCCTTGCATCGCCAACTGTTAACTATATGGGGCGAAAACTGGATTTTGCCGCCATGGTGCCCATGCAGGTCTATAGCAGCCTGCAGGTGCCGCGAGAGCGAGAAATCCTGGGCAGTATCCGTCACCTCATCATCGGTGGTGGACCGCTTGACCCGTCGCTGGAGGAGGAATTGAGGGGTTTTGGCAACGCCGTCTGGCACAGCTACGGCATGACCGAGACGTTGTCACACATCGCCCTGCGGCGCGTGAGCGGTCAGGATGCTTTGCCCTGGTTTACTCCCCTGCCAGGCATTACCTTGTCAACAGATGAGAATGGTTGCCTCGTCATCGACGCCCCGCACCTGTGCCCCGAGCGCCTGGTGACGCGTGATGTCGTGGAGATGGAAGAGGACAAGGGGGGCCTGCAGCGCTTCAAGGTGCTGGGTCGCATTGACAATGTTATCAACACCGGTGGCGTCAAGGTGCATATCGAACAGGTAGAAAGGGAATTGGCACCGCATTTGGCTCTGCCTTTCCTCATCACCAAGTGTCCCGATCCTAAGTTTGGCGAGGTTGTCGTCATGCTGCTGCAAGGGACCGAAGCCGACGTCCCTGCCGCCCAGTCGGCCTGTGAACGCCATCTAAGCAAGTATGCCCGCCCCAAACGCATTCTCCTTGTGGAGACACTGCCGATGACCCCGACCGGCAAGCCTGCCCGTGCCGAGGCGCTCGCTATCGCTCGCAGTTTAAAGTTTAGAGTTTAGAGTTTAGAGGGGCGTCCGCACTCGGTTGTCAAACAACAGAAACAACATTGAACAACAGGTACAACATCATTTTATAGTTGTACCTGTTGTTTTTAGTTGTTCAATTTGTTTGAAAAAATGGCTGCGGATGCCACTCAGAGAGTTCAGTTGTTATCCCTATCAATGGTTTTTATTGGCAGGGCTTGGTTGTCTGTGAGAATCGGACGATGACGTCGATGACCTCGTCGATGTCGTCGGTGAGGGTGAGCAGCAGGTTGTTGTATTTGCCCGCATGGGTGAGTTTTTCCAGCAGGGGATAGACGGGCATCTCTTGGGTCCAGAAGTTCTTGTCGAGGAAGATCATGGGACTGGCGAAGCCGAAGGAGAGGTAGTGATTCTGTACCGCCTCCTGGAAAATCTCCTGCATGGTGCCTGCGCTGCCTGGTGTGTAGATGAGACCGCCGTAGGCGAGGGTGATGATGTTGTCCTCGCGGATGCTGTTGTCAAAGAATTTGGCGATGTGGGTGGCAAAGGGGGTTGATGGCTCGTGGCCGTATAGCCAGGTGGGGATGCCCAGGCTGACGTAGCGCTCCTGGGGGTATCGCTTGATGACCTGGAAAGCCGATTCCAGCCATCCCTCGTCCCTAAACGACGGCACGGGGGTGACGGTGGCGAGTGCGTCGTCCATCTCGCTAGCGGTGCGCCCAGCCATCCAGGCACCCAGGTGGGTCGACTCCATCACGCCGGGTCCGCCTCCGCTCAGCATGATGAAGTCCAGTTCGGTGAGCCGCTTGCTCAGCAAGGCAATGTCGCGGTAGATCTCGCTGGTGCGGGGCAAGGCATGGCCTCCCATGACCCCCACGCAGCGGTGCGGGTCATGCTCCTCAAAGAAATGCCGCAATGCCATGTGGATGCCGTTGTCGTGCAGGCTGCGTGCCAGTGACTCCTCCACGCCGGGCTGCTGTGTGCCAGTGAACTGGTAGTACTGATATACGCGTCCGTCGAAGCAGTTGCCGTAGCTTCCCTGCTGGCCGGCCTTGAAGCCCTCATACAGTTCGTCGGCACTATACAGTGCCCTGCGGGTCACGCAGTAGGGCACCTTGTCCAGATAGGCCATGATGTCCTTCAGTTCGTTCAAGCCAGTGTCGGTAATCATCGTGATAGAGGTTTTATAGGTGACAAATTTAGTCATAATCCTCTAAGTTTCCGCCCGATTGGTTGATTTTTCGCCCTTTGGGGCGGTTTTTTTCATGATTTGTTATATATTTGCAGCAATAAGAGGCATTAGCCCTTAGCGAATTGCTGAAACTAGAGACATAAAACTTAATACGAGATGAAAAGAATCTACACGACAATGTTGGCAGCCGTGCTGCTGTTGGCCTCGGGGTGCAACACCGGGCTGCTGGGCAACATGGGCATGGGTAACGGAACGACTGGCGAGACCGGCAACGGTACGCTGGGAGACGTCTTGGGAGGTATCCTGGGCGGCGTGCTGGGCGGACTGGGCTCTCAGAATACCATCGATGGCCTGTTGGGACTGGTCATCGGCAGTGTCAAGGTGAACGAGCAGGAGCTCTATGGAGCCTGGTGCTACAGCGAGCCTGCCTGTGCATTTACCAGCGAGAACCTGCTGGCAAAGGCTGGTGGCGCTGTCGCTGCCGAGCACTGCAAGGAGAAGCTGCTGCCTGTCTATAACACCTTGGGAATCAATGCCCAGAATACTCAGTTCCAGTTCACTCAGGATCATCAGTTTGCTGGAAAGGTCAAGGGAATCCCCTTGAGCGGTTCCTACACCTATGACCCGTCGAGCGGCACTATCAAGCTGCAGACGATGCTCTTCTCGACCAATGCCTATATCACCCGCACGCAGCGTGGTCTGGGTCTTACCTTTGAGAGCAAGAACCTGTTGAAGGTGCTCCAGACGGTGGCAGCCTTGAGTGGCAACAGCACCTTGCAGACCGTGGGTGACCTGAGCAAGCAGTACGAGGGTGTCCGCCTGGGCTTTGAGATTTCCCCGATCAGGTGATCTTTTGACTCCCGTACGCAAGTCGTTTTAAAAACAACTTAGCATCGCACCCCTTGGCCGCACGCTAAGGCGCTAAGACGCTATGGTTTTTAAAGACAACTGATTAGTCTGAATATTCTGACAGCAAAGAAGCATCCGCGTTCTTTTTTTCAAACAACTTGAACAACAATGAACAACAGAAACGACTTCTTTTTTGAATAAAAGTTGTACCTGTTGTTCAATGTTGTACATGTTGTTTGGCAATCGGGTGCGGATGCCCCTGTAGGGCCTCGCCTTGGCGTGGCCGCCCCACGACGGACAACCAACCTCACGCTAAGGCGCTAAGACGCTATGGTTTTTAAAGACAACTGATTAGTCTGAATATTCTGACAGCAAAGAAGCATCCACGTTCTTTTTTCAAACAACTTGAACAACAATGAACAACAGAAACGACTTCTTTTTTGAATAAAAGTTGTACCTGTTGTTCAATGTTGTACCTGTTGTTTGGCAACCGGGTGCGGATGCCCCTGTAGGGCCTCGCCTTGGCGTGGCCGCCCCACGACGGACAACCAACCTCACGCTAAGGCGCTAAGCCGCTATGGTTTTTAAAGACAACTGATTAGTCTGAATATTCTGACAGCAAAGAGGCATCCGCGTTCTTTTTTTTCAAACAACTTAAACAACAATGAACAACAGAAATGACTTCTTTTTTGAATAAAAGTTGTACATGTTGTTCAATGTTGTACATGTTGTTTGGCAACCGGGTGCGGATGCCATCAGATATTTCAGATGATTCAGTTGTTGCTAAAGACGAGCGCGGATGCCCCTTTAACCTGCGAGCGCAGCGAGCTTATCGTACTACGATCTTCTTGCCGTTGTGGATGTAGATGCCGGGGGAGGTCGGCACGTCCTTGCCTACGGGCTGGCCCATCAGGTTGTAGTAGTTGGGGTCAGCAGGGCGAGACGTCCCGTCGGCTATCGCCTCGTCAATGCCGACGTGGATGTCAGGGTCATACCACCTTCCTTTATAGATGATTTCACCATCTTCAATGACATGGCTAAGGCCGTATGTTACTTGCAAGCCTGTGATGAAAAACTCAAAGTAGAACAGGGGGAATCCTGCTCCGCCATCATAGCCGATACCCTCAATAATGACGCTATTTTCATCATAAGCCCAGTTATAATGATGACATTTGCATTGATGATGACCAATAGTCTCTATATTCGCTCCTACATATTCTGCATATACGCTGGTCCCATATAATGATGTCGGGTCATTGAAATCATAAAGTTTGAATTCTTGGTTTGTAGTAGTGATTGGCAAATCGTGATTAGGAGGACTTATAAATGAAAAGAAACCTACAGGGCATTTAGGGTGTAGGATACCATCAGGCATGATGGCATAGACTATCTTGTTTTCTTCACGTAGATAGACGGGGATAAAGTCCTCCACCTCTTTGCTGTAGCCGTTTTTATCGACGAAATGAGTTAGACGAACAGGTTTATAGTACTTATCACCTATCAAAACTTCACCGTCCATTTCAAAACTATAATATTGGATGCCCTCTGGCATATCCAGAGCGCCCTCCACAAAAGGATTTCTATAGCAAAATACCCACTTCACGCCCTCTCGGATGAAAGGCACATATTCATATTCCTGCGCCACCGCCTGGGTCATGCCCAGCAGGGCCAATAATGTAAATAGTATTGTCTTTTTCATATGCATTCATTTTAGAGTTAGTTAATTGTACTGAGATTCACAAAGGTACAACTATTTTACCATCAATCTACTACCCCCCCAATTATTAATATTTTTTAATATTTCAAAGGCGCTTTTTACTGCAATCACTAAGCAGTGAGCATCACGGCCACGCCAAGGCGAGGCCCTACAGTTGAACGGTAGCCTTGACGATTATGTCCAGCACTTCAAGCCTGGTCATGTCGTGGACAAAGAGGTCTGAGGCACGAAAAAGTGTGGTCATGGGAGGCTACATTTGCTGATAAATAATGATATTTCATTGATTTTCATTAGAGAAATCACAATTCAAGTTCTCATTTTCCGTTTAATGATATATCTTTGTGCCGTCAATGGAGAGCATCATCACATCTTACCAGCCCATCTTTCTTGACGAGATGAGTGGCATCAAGCTGATGAACCGCACTGACACCAAGTTTGTCACGACGGTTGATCGGCTCAAGTTGCTGTTGATGCTTGCCCGTGACGACTACCGCATCCAGGAGATTGACGGCCGGCGTGTGGCGAGTTACTATACGGCCTACTATGACACGCCCGACAACAACATGTATATCGTGCACCAGAACGGGCATGCCGGGCGCCAGAAGCTGCGCATCCGTTCCTATATGGACACGGGGCTGAACTTCCTGGAGGTGAAGACCAAGAACAACCATGGCCGCACCAAGAAGAAACGTGTCGATATGGTGGGTTTTGACCCGATGAATCCTGACCATGGTATCCGTTTCCAGCGCCAGGACGAGCAGTTCAGGCAGTATGACGAGTTCCTGCGCAAGCACCTGCGCTATGACCCGACCATCCTGAGCCAGCACATGGAGAACCATTTCCATCGCATCACGCTGGTC
>Ga0247609_10003318_pt1 | contig 16369 bp, 17 predicted proteins | sample 172DNAGHGlowgp2_FD_193487 | JGI IMG/M metagenome (GOLD analysis project Ga0247609, IMG submission 193487) | Sheep rumen microbial communities from Palmerston North, Manawatu-Wanganui, New Zealand - 1728 DNA GHGlow gp2 | ecosystem: Host-associated > Mammals > Digestive system > Stomach > Rumen ...
ATAAGTAGATATATATTCTTAAAAGAAATTAAGAAATTAAGCGAAAAATATAATACAATCATTCCTCTTGGAGCTAGCGAAGAAGTAGACAAAGTAGCAGCACAAATAGCAAAAAAACATGGAAAAGACATTTTAAAAGAAATAGTAAAACTAAGCTTCAAAAATACTGAAAAAGTTGAAAAACTACTAAAAGAGAAAGATTAGATACAACACAAATAGAATAAAATCAAAAACTACAAGAAAATAATCCTGTAGTTCTTTTTTTTGTGAACTATTTGGGGTTCACTTCATAAAAAGGTTCTTTTAATATTTCTTAAAAGAAATATAAATCTTTAATTACATACTTTCAAAAAGAATAATTCCAAAGCTAACTTATCAGTAATCCTACCTTGTTTAATCTTATAATCAAGATCACATAAATCCAACAAATAATCTTCTAATTCTTTATCCTTATAAGAATAACTATAATTTATTAATTTATCTATTTGAAAAGAAAATCTGATTCCTAAAGTACTCATCATGTCTTCTTTACTCTTTTTTCTAATCATCGATTTAACCAAATAAACATTTCTATACTCATTAGCAAGCATACTCATTAACATAATCGGACTATTCTTATTTAACAAAAAATCATCATAATATTTAAAAATATTTTTTATATCCTTATCCATTATATAATCAATAAATTTAAAATTATTATCTAAAACATTACTAGAGATAATATGTGTAAGATCCTTCATATTTAATTCTTTCTTAGAATATAATAACAATTTATCTAATTCATTCATTATTAAATCATAATTATTATCTAAACTATTAATTATATATGTGATACCATCATAATCTATACTTATCTTATTCTTTTGTAAAAACTTATTAATAATATTTCTAGATTCTTTTTGATTAGGATTATTTAATTCAACATAATTGTATTTATCTTTAACTATCTTAGATATCTTTTTAGTAGCATTTAACTTTTCTTTTAAAACTAATATAAGTACAGTATTATCATTTGGTTCATTTAAATAATTTAATAAATAGTCATCTTTATTACTACTCTCTTTACCTTTTTTATTAGCTGAAAAATTAGTAACATTTTTAACAACCATATAATTCTTATCATCAAACAAAGTATAATAAGAAGCATCATTTAAAACATCATCTATTTCCATCTCATCTAAATTATAAGTAGTATAAGAATTACCCCCAGTAATTTTTTCAATCTCTTCTTCTAACAATCTAAACGAAGTAGAATATAAAGCAAATATATTATCTTTCATAAACCCACCAACTTACAATTACATTAAAAATCCATAACAATTATACCATCTAAATAAAAAAAAGACTATAAAAGTCATTATTTAAGTACAAATGAAGAATCATAATCTTCTTGTTCTTCCAAAGCCAAAACGTCTGTTAGAGCTTTAACAAACAAAAACTTGATAATTAAATCAAGTTTTTATTGTTTATCACATATTTTACTTATATACTCTTCTTAAATTAATTTTAAATTCTTTAAATCCTAAACTCTTATATAAATTTAAAGAGTTTTTATTTTCTGCCATCGCGCCAACATCAACAAAACAAATATCTTTATCTTTAACTATATTTAAAGATTCTTTCAAAAGCTTAGTAGCAACTCCTCTATTTCTATATTCTTTTTCAACAAATAAACCATCAATTAAATATCCTTTAACATCATCACATACAACTTGCTTCAAAAAAACATATCCTACTACTAAATTATCCTCCTCATAACAAAGCAATATATTATTATCATCTTTTATTACATTTTTAAAATAATCTTTAACTATAAATTTTTCATCAATAAACTTATTATATTGTCTTTCATCTTGAATCAATTTGGTTAATAAACCATCACACGCTTCCGCTCTCTTATCATCAAAAACTCTAATTATCATTCTATCACCAGTTATATTATACCAATTAGAAATCAATTAAGAAAGTAATAAAAAAACAGTTTATAAAAATTAAAATATCAAAAAATAATTATGAAATTAAAAACGATCACACTACTCTAAAGAATTCTTATAACCATCATATAAAACATCTAATCGAGATTTTAATTCTGGAAAAACAGCACAAATACTTATATATGAAGAGTCTATATATTGTTCATGATTCAAATCATATAATTGTCTACTAATTCTTTCTTTAAAAATATCAATCAAATCATTTGGTTCATAATGATAATCATAATTAAACTCTTTAGCTAATTCATTTATTCTTGATAACAAATTTGGATGCAAACAAACAAATCTATCGAACTCTCTTTTCGAAATATCCATTTTTAATGTTGTTTTATAATATCTCCATTTATCTAAAATATTAGAACCATCTTTTGGAAAGACTATTGGTTTGTCAGGATATCTATATATTATTATTTTACCATCTCTTTCAGCTTGAAGTAATGCTTCAAATACATTTTCATAGTATTCTTCTTTTATTACATCCACTCCTACTTCTGATACAACCTCTTCAAATCCAGTATGAATATCATTAAAAGTTTCATCTGAAAAAGAATAAATCGAAGAGCTGTTAGAATACATTCTTTCAAAAGCTCCTGGAATGTTTTCTACCAGTTCCCACGGACCATTTTTATCCGCACTAAAATGCCCTAAATCATAAGTTAAATCATCTCCACTCCTACCACTAAAATGAAGAGCCAACACTTTGTAAGGTGTTGCATAGACATAGACACCATGAGTAGACTTTCTAGGTTCTAATCTTTTAAGTCCTTTCTCTTTACTACCGTGATAAACTATTCCCATTATCTCAACTCCAATTATTGATTAATATTAAACATATTATCAAAATAATCAAACATTTTATATATTATTTTATTGCCATAATTCCTTATCTGTGAAAAATCAGACATAAGTGATCTAAATTCATCAGGTTTTAATATATAATTCAAATACGTAACACATAAATAACTTAAATCATAACCATTATATTTATTATTACAAAAAGATTCTCCATGTTCTAGCACATTTAAATCCGGTATACTTTTCGTCTCTTCCTTTACTTTTAAATAGAAATCTTTAAAACAATCTTTATCACTATATTTATCTTTTTCACCTGACATAAATTGTGCCATTCCTTCATCATACCAAACTATTCTTTTAGAATAATCATTCTTTAATATATATTTCAAATAAAATATATGAAACAATTCATGACTTGCCGTATATATTCTTTCTAATTGATTATTAGATTCAATATATGCATTAATCATGCCTTCATCATAAGTTCCTTTTGCATACTTAGGCAAAGAATCTTTTTCTCCTCTAATGTTATAAATAAATTCTCTAAAATCCCCTATATTATCAAAATAATTTACAATAATTTTTTCATAAAGATCTATTCCAAAAAAAATCTTATATTGTTTAATTTTATTTTTTAATAGATTTATAGTTGCATCAGCTAATTTTTGTAAACTATCCGAGTAATATATTATACATAGATTTGTTTCTAAAACTTTTTGCATTATTATCACTACCTAAAAAAATAATATATTGCAAGTCGAAATTATTAAAACATTATTAACAAATATTCTATTTACCAAACAACGTAATTATATCATATATTTTCAAAAATTTAAAAAACCCAAAGTAAGTCTTTGGTTAATTAATTATAAATTTTTCTATATTTTTTTAATATTTCTTCCTCAGACATTTCTTCTGTTTTGATGCTATGAGTACTAAAATAAATATTTGCCCCCATACAATACAATTTATCAGGCATTTCAAAACCGCTAAAATTGTTTAAATAATACTTATTGTTTTTCCAATTCGGAAAATGTAACCCTAAATATGCTAATAATAAACTAATCAACTTATAACTAATATCTCTATTTTTTTCCTTAAACATAATATCCGTAATTCTTTGAAATATAAATCTAATAAATAATGATTCCAGTTCTAAATAAAATCTATCAAACATATTATACTCTATAAAGCTATTTTTTAAATTGGTTAATGGAATTAATGTTTTTAATATTTTTTCATAGTCATATCCAACAGTCAATCTTGCAGATAAACCATCATTATTAGGTAGATAATGATAACATGTATCATTTGTAAAAGATACATACCTAGCAATAGCATAACTCAAATGATTAATACTTAAATCCTCATTACCATTAAATGACTTATCAGGTAATAAAATATTGTCACGTCTATATATTTTTGCAACAAATCCACATTGCATTATAGGTAAGATATGCTTATCCTCAAACAAATCATAAGTTCCCCTAATATTTTTATTTTTAATACTTAAAAAAGAAACATTGTTTGGATGGAAAGAAATTCGTGACACACAAATGTTAGCCCCAGTATCTTCAATGGTTTTTAATAATACTTCTAAATAGTTTTGTTCTATATAATCATCACTATCTAAAAATACAATATAAGGAGAACTAGTTACTTCCAAAGCATTAATTCTAGCTGCTGCTGCACCAAGATTAGGCTGATTAATACATCTAATGTCTAAACTACTTTTAGTTATAAAACCATTTATAATTTCTAAACTATTATCTGTCGATCCATCATTAACTAATACAGCATCAAAATCCCTAAAAGTTTGCTTTTCTATACTTTTTAATAATCTCAGCAAATAATTCTCTGTATTATAAACAGGAATCAAAACACTTATTTTAGCCATTCTCCCCCTCCTTGCTTAAAATATAATAACATATCTATTTAATATCCAAAAATTCATCAAAGCTATTATATCTCATATCTCTATTACTTAAACATTTTAAAAAGATTATATTCCTATAATCTTCTAATTTTTATCTATAATGAAAACTTCAAAGCAATAACTATTATAGATAAGAAAATAATAATCTATATTGTACGTGGCCTAAGACCACCTTCTCTATATGTAAAAGTGTTTCGGGGACGAATAAATTTTTCTAAGTCATCAATCAAACTATGTACATTAAAATACTTATATTTATGTCCGCCGACTCTCACACTAGTACCAAGAGATTTAAGATACCGTGCCGATTGTTCTACAAATTCATCAGTAGTTATGATCCCATTTTCTACTTGTTTTTTTAATTTAGTAACATAAGCTTTCAAAAGAAAACTATAAATATTTTTGATGCTTCTTTTAATCTTTTTATTAGGCAATAAAAATTGAACATCAGAATGATAATTCACTAAATCAACATCAGTTATAAAATTTAAAACATCTTGCTCACTAGCATATTGTTTTAAATTATTAATCAATCCCATTAAATCTGCTTTTAAATAATATCGTTTCATATCTTCTTGCCCAACAATTTTCTCCAATTGCTCTACTACACCAACTTCAAAATTATATGCCATAAATAATCTATTATTCAGTATTTTATGTTTCTTGCCAAAACATCTTCGAGCTAACAACTCCGTATATCCTTCATTTATACCTCTACCAATATTATTCCTTTTAAAAATATTTGGAGTATTCACAAATTGTTGGAAACCACAAAAAGCCAACTTTTTATCTTTATCATAAACTGTACTTGCCATATGAAATAGCTCATGATAAATAGAAGAAAATAAAGAATAACGGATTCGATTTTTTTTCACAAAATACGCTCCCTCCAAACCGACTAACAACATAAAAGCATTCGATTTTATGTTAACCTCATTAATATTATTATAAAAATTGATTAATGAATCTTTTGGGAACTCTTTTTCTAACACCTCAGTAAATTCTACAACTGCATCTCTCACTTTTTTTGAGCTTATTTGATTTATTTCTACATTCGAATATTTTTGTTTCAATTCAGGAGGAATATTAACCTTACTAATATCTTTTGGTTCAGAATACTTATGCAACGTATAAGATGATATAATTCTTCGCGTTGTATACAAAGAAATCAAAGGATGACAACCACTAACTACCGATTTGCCAAAACCAATTATGCTTTTTATTAACTGTCCAACCATAATATCGCCTATACTTCCTGAAACTTAAGAGAAGCTAATACGCACTCCACAGCATCCCATTCTTCCTCTGTTTTTATTGGATCAAGTCTAGAATCATCATCTGGATAGTATATTGCCGCAAAAACATTTAACTTTCTTTTTTCATCATATGTGTTATCAGTATAAATAACATAGTTTTTTTCTGTTGAAGCTAATTGAAAAGCTGATAATATTTCATATTTTATTTTATTACCATTTTTGTCAATTAATTCTAAAAACTTTTTTTCTTCCATAATTTCTTCTTCTATAATCTTTTCTTCCATATTCGAATCCCATCCTATAATGAATAATATCATACTATATTAATTAAATCAAATAATAAACAGCCTAATACTATCTTATATGAATGACCATAGCAATTATTTTTTCAACTAAAATTAAATTATTAGCACATACTAAAAAAGAATCGTTATTAAAGCGATTCTCTATTCAAAATTAATCTCTATTCCCTCACCTAATAAAAGTTTATAGTATTCCCCGCATTCTTTCGCTTCACAACTAAATTCAAGAACAAATTTATTATTCTCAATTCTATTAATAAAACACTTGAAACTTCCTGTAAATAAAGATATCCAACCTTTTTCATCTTCATATGTAATATCTGTAATATATTTACTTATATCCTTTTTATCATTCGTTTTTAATTTCTTGCAACTACTTGTCTTAGATCCACGATGTCCTACTTTTAAAACATTTATATCGGGTAGATTATATTTACTTAATATTTCTTTTTTTGTAGTTATAGATGCATCTCCCATAAACATAAATTTATATCCATTTAGTTCAGTATAAATAACATTAATATTATCATTTTCATTATCATATTCATTAGTTTGTAAGAAATATAATTTATTTCTATCAATATCTAATTCTTTAATACATGAATAATACTTTATTTTTTTCTTATCTAATACTTTTATTAGTTCTTTTTCTAAATCATTATATGGCCCGCAATTAAAGATTACTTTATCTACTTTGAAGTTATTGACCAAATTAATTGCTTCTCCCATATGATCATAGTCGCCATGTGGTGATTGTCAAAAAGTAGGTCTAATTTAAGTAAAGAAAAAAGATTACATAACGTAACCTTAATCTAATGTCTGGTGAGCTTTTTTAATATCAGCATTTGCCATTTCTATTTGTCTTTTTTTATCTAAAAATATATTTATTATCTCTTCTGGTTTTTCCATCGTATATCCTTGTTTTCTAACATAATCAACCCAAAATGGAGATTTCAATACTTTTTCAAATTCACTATCTAAAGTTTTTGTTACTATATCTATACAATCTAATGCAGTTTTTGGAGCATTAACTGATATTTCATCAATATGGTTCATGATTCTACCTAAATACGAAATCAATTTATCACTATTGAAATGTTTTTCAAGTAATTCAGGTGCAACATCTCTATAACCATTATTTATTGTATAAATTGATTCTATAATACTTTTTAATATTTTAGAATCATCATATCTACTTTCAAATAATTCTAAATTTTTTTCAATTTTTTCTATATTATTTAATAAACACTTTTGACAATCTACTATTACAATAGGAATATTAAAATCTTTTGCTGCTTTTAAACTTTCAAGCCAAATTGGATCACTACTAAATTCTTCCTTTGTTTTTAAGTATGCTATATAATCTGGATTAATCCTTTCTAACTTACCATTTATTACTCTTCTTCTAGAACGATAAACTTCATTATTCGTAAATCTTGTGTTATTTATTAAACTATCAGGTGTTCTAAATTCAACATCAGCAATTAATTTTTTTTGATGAAATGGATTTGTAACATTTAATTCTCGATATACTCCACCAGTACCTAAATCATTTGCTCCTAATAATAATAAATTGTTTCTACCAAAATTATTAAAGCCAAACAAACAGTGCTTTACATGTGTTTTTACGCTACTGCTGTTAATAATTGAATTACACATATAATCAGTCGCAATACTTGGACGATTCCATGCGTCTTTAAAATTTTCAGGTGTTTCGTGTTCTGTTGCCATACCATACGAATAAATACACATATTAAAATCTAATCCAGCATCATATATATTAATACCATCAACGCTACCAATTGGTTTTTCATTTGTTGGTGCATAAAACTTGTCATCATATATTTTTGAGTAAAAATTTCTAAGAATAGAATCTATATTAATTAGAAAACTTAAATTCTCATATGCAATTCTATCGCTACCTTTACCTTCAATAATATTTTTAATATCAAGTAAAAAATCTTTTTCCTCTGATTCAGGTAAATTTTCTATATCCTTACCATATCTCATATATAAATTATAAGCTTTATCATATGACATCCCATATTTGTTTAATAATAATATATTTGGATCATTTGTTTCGTTATTTTTACTATTCTTGTCATCTCTAAATATTTGTAAATTATTTAGATCATCAACAGAATTTATACCGAAATAATTACCTCCATTATTAATTACAAATAATAATTTTTCTATTTGGGACTCGCTTAATTCATTTTTACTAACATCATCTATTAAATTTGAAAAATGTTTATTTTTTAAAAAATGATAATAATTTGCACATAATAAAATCCAATCTTGGTTTACACTTTCTGCATAACTAATAATCTTTGATATATTTTTAATGTTTTGTTCAGATAAGTTAATTATAATTTCTTGCGCTTCTTTATTTAAAGCAAATGTTTCTAAAACATATAAAGGTAAATATTTTATGGTAATTTCATTTATAAAACCACTTATTAGCGTTTTTTCTGTTTCTTTATTGCTAGTATTTAAATGATTTATTATACTATTAATATCCATTCTATCGCATCCTATAATTATTATATCACGTATATTGTTAAGCATAAAGATTGTAGTTTTTAATCTTTATGTTTTTTGTTATTATAACATACATCGGTAAAGACGAATTATAACAGGAACCAAAGAGTTCGATTTTATGAATGTTTGCCATATAGTTATTTATTAATTCGGTTGAAGATAATGGTATTTTAAGTACGAATGAAAAGCGTGTATGAAAGTAGATAATCTTATATGGTATAGCCGAAATATTTAGAAAGGAGATAGATTATGAAACATATTTTAAGTTTCGATATTGCCAAAGGTAAAAGTGTTTATTGTTTTATTGATGAAAAAAGAAATGTTATTAGAGATGCCACTTTAATTGAGCACAAGAAGGATGAGTTTGATGAATTATTTAATTTTATTTCTAAATACAAAAGTCTAGTTGTAATTATGGAATCAACTTCTGTTTATCATATAAAAAAGGAATCGTAACGATTCCTAAATAGTATTATTAGTGTTTTTATTTTCTTTTATTTGTTCTAATATTATATTTCCGATTTCTAAAAGTTTTTCTTTACTTTTAATTATATTGATAAATTCTTCGTGATTATATGTTTCGTATAAATACCTAATTGCTATATAAGATAAATTATAACCATTTCTTTTTCCAAAACTTCTGTCACTATGATTTAATTTATTTAAATCAATATTATCACTATACTCTAAATTTGCTTCTAAAAAAGAGTTATATGTTTTATCATCCTTTAAATCATTCTTTTGCCCTGAAAAGAATTGTGCAAGCCCTTCATCAACCCATGTAATTCTTTCATTATCTTTTCCATATACATAATATTTATACAAATGATGAACTAATTCGTGTATTAATCCCTTAAACATATATTCTTTTGTTTTGTTTCCATTCAAATTTATATACGCAAATGCTCCTGTATCATTAAAGAAACCAGAAAATGATGATTTTCCATATACAAAACCAGCTTGTGCTTCATCATCAGTTAGTTCCACTATTATTTTAGTATCTTGATCAATTGATAATTCTTCTTTAATTTTACCAATGTTTTCATTAAAATAATTTATAAATTCATTAGAAAAGCTTTCTAATCCTGCTGAACAAAATATTGTTAAATCATTATTTTTAATTTTTAGGTCAAAATTCACATTAATCACATCCAATCAATATTATATCATATTAATTCATATTACTCCTTTCTATGGATTACATGCTTCAATTTTTAATTTATTATTTTTAATCTTAAACATAATACTACCATTTTGATCTGTTCTTTATATTTTAGAATGTTTTAAGTTTTCTAATACCTTCTTATTAGGATGTCCATATCTATTATTCTTACCAACACTAATAATTGAGTATTTAGGATTAATTTCATTAATAAATTCTTTACCACTACTTGTCTTACTTCAATGATGTCCTACTTTTAAGACATCTATATTTGGTAAATTATATTTATCTAATATCTCTTTTTCAGTAGCAATAGATGCATCACCCATAAACATAAACTTATATCCATTAAGTTCTGTATAAACAACATTACTATTATTATTTTCATTATCATATTCTTTTGTCTGTAAAAAATGTAATTTATTATTATCAACATTTAATTCTTTAACACATGAATAGTACGATATCTTCTTTTTATTGAGTACTTTAATTATTTTTTTTCTAAATCATTAAACTCTCCACAATTAAAGATTACTTTCTCTACTTTAAAAATATTAACCAAGTTAATTGCTTCTCCCATATGGTCATAATCTCCATGTGGTGATTGTCAAAAAGTAAGTCGAATGAAAATATTTATTTTCAAAAAAAAGATTGTGCTTTACAATCTTATTTAAAAAATTTCAAGTTTTTTTCAATCGTTTTTTTGTCTGTTTCTTTTAAATATTGTTTCGTTTTTGCTATTTTATCATGCAATTCAGGATGATAGTTTTCTAACATTTCAAACGATTTATCAATGTCAAAGCCTTGAATATACATGCATATCGCACATTCAATTAAATCACTATCATCTTTTGGATAAGCTTTCGGTCTATCAGGATAATAATATATTTTTAATTCTTGTTTTTCTTCTAAATCTCTAAAATAATCATATACATTTGGAATTGTTACTTCTTTTATTACTTTTACTTTTTCTTTAGATACATATTCATTATCTCCAACTCCTAATTCATTATGCTTAAAAAAAGTTTTATCATCTAATAGATAATATCTGCCTTCAACAGAAAAAATTTTTTCTAGACATCCTTTTTTCCTTTCAATCAAACATCTTTTGCCATCGTCATCGTATCCGTAAATATTTGAATAATTTAAATTTCCACCTTTTACAGAATAAATAATTGCCTCAACTTTATCTGTTGTAGCATACACATATTTTTCACCATGATTAACAATTCTAGGTTCCATAAATTTCAAACCACTTATTTTTGTTCCTCTATATAATTTCATACAATCACATCCTATAATTATTGTATCATAAGTTTTATCTATTCTTTAAGTATCTTATTTTCTCTTTCTAACTCTTTTAAACTTTTATTTGGTGTAGGTAAATCTTCAGGCATAGTTCCACCTAATCTTTTAATGCTATTCCTTACTTCCCTACCCACTTCATAATGAACAGAATTTGCAGTATATTCATTATCTACATTATCTCTTTTTAATTTAGCATCTGTTTGAGCAATTCTAAATATATTATCAGCAAGTTCTTCACTACCCATATTATCTAATATATCTTCTCTATATCTAAGTTTCTTCCTTTTAAAAATGTCATCTGCTGTTTCACCGTTATATAGACCTTTATATCCTGCATTATGAAATCTCGCTAAGTCTTTTACTCCACTATTAACTGCAGTCTTATTTAAATTATAATTACCTTTTCTTACTTGTTTTCTTCTATATAATCTTTTCTCAACTTCAGTTAGTTCATTATACTCTTTTTCAGATAGTTCTTGTTTTCTTGTTTGAATAGCAAAATATGTTTGTCCAAGAGCCACTACGGGTTTTGACGAATCAGAGTTTTGAACTATTAAATAACATGCATATCTAGTTAATCTATAATCTTTTAGCTTTCTTTTTGCATTTGAACCTATATCCACCATTACGTCCATTTGGGCGAAATGGTTCTCAACATTTTGTCCGCTCTTTTCACATGAAATTATTGCTTTTTTAATTGATGGTAAAAACTTTCTGTATTCACCATATTTTAATATTTTTCCTAATTCTCTTGCTAGCCAATATTCATTACCTAATTCATCTATATGTTTAATATCTTCAAATATTTTTTCTGTATATTCTTTAATTTTATTCATTTTATCATCTTCCTTCCTACGGACTACAAGTTTCTATTTTAAATTTATTATTTTTAATTTTAAACATAATACTACCATCTTGATCTGTTCTAAATATTTTTGATTGTTCTAGATTATTTAATACTTCTTTATTTGGATGACCATACCTATTATTTTTTCCAACACTAATAATAGAATTTCTTGGATTAATTTCATCTATAAACTCTTTACCACTACTTGTTTTAGAACCATGATGTCCTACTTTTAATACATCTATATCTGATAGATTATATTTATTCATTATTTCTTTTTCAGTAGTTACTCCAGCATCTCCCATAAACATAAATTTATAACCATTTAATACTGTATATATAACATTTGAGTTATCATTTTCATTGTCATATTCTTTTGTTTGCAAGAAATATAATTTATTGTTATCTATGTTTAGTTCTTTGATACATGAGTAATATTTTATGTGTTTCTTATCTAATACTTTGATTAATTCACTCTCTAAATCATTATATGGACCACAGTTGAAGATTACTTTCTCTACTTTAAAATTATTTACTAAATTAATTGCTTCACCCATATGATCATAGTCGCCGTGCGTAATAATCAAAGAAGAAATCACATTAATATTTTTACTATACATAAAATTTATAATATTATTCGAAACATGAAATTCTTTATTATTTATATTACCACCAGTATCAATCATAACAACATCATTATTATGAGGACTAATAATTAACTGACTATCTCCCTGTCCAACATCAAAAAAGTAAATAGAATAGTCAACTACAAATAACCAAGAAAACTTAATTAAAAAAAGAAAAAACAATAACAAAAACAAATATTTAAAATTATTGTAAACTACAAACAATAATAAAATATAATAAATAAAAATACATAAACAATTAAATGAAATATGTATATTCAAAAAGGATAATTTAGAAAATAGTATTGTCATATATTCGAGTAGAATAACTAAAAAAGATAAGATATTATTAAAAAAAGGTATTATAAAAGAAAGAAGAGATAAAGGATAAATAATAAATGAAATAAAAGGTATATAAATAATATTAAAAAGAATACTTCCAACATTAATCTTATAAAAAAAGAAAAGATTAATAGGTAAACTGAATAAAAAAGCTATAAAACTACTATATAAAAGTGATATTAACTTATTATCAAAATTATGATCAGAATACAAAAGTCCAAATACACATACAAAAGAATAAATAAAGGAAATATCATATATTATTTTATAATTCAAAGTAATTAAAATAAAAGCTGTAATTAATAGTATTTTAATATTAGATACATTTATATTATACTTATCGTTTATCTGCTTCAAAAAAAGAAATACTATAGTTCTTAATATAGAAGCAGGAAAAAGAATAATAAAACCATAAATTAATAAGAAAAAATCTAATATTATAGTTTTAAATTTATATCTTCTAAAGACTTTCAAAATAAAAAAAGAAAAGAAACCAATATGCATTCCTGAAATCGCAAATAAGTGACTAACTCCCAAGTCTTGATAATTCTTATAATTACTCAAAGAACTTTTATCTCCTAATATAAAGGTTTTAATATAACCAGTAGTATCTATTTTATTAATTCTTTTAATTATAATACTTTTCAATTTATAAAGAATATTACTATTCTTACTAATCATTTTTATATCACTAGATTTCATAATATAAAATATATTCTTATTATTTAAATACTTTTTATAATTAAAAGAGTTAGGAACTGTATTATTACTTGGTTCATATATTAACCCTTTAACCTGAATAACATCACCATAATCAAAAGATTCATCACCATAATAATTAACTAATATTTTATTTGTCCCTAAAAGAATTATAACTTTTTTATCTTCTTCTATCGTATAATCAAGTACCTTACCAACCATTTTATTAGAAATATTATTATTAAAATCAGTAGATTTTTTATTTATTATAGTAAAAATAATAATAAAAAATAATAAAAAAAAGAAAAGAAAATAATACAAATAGTTAGATTGTAATATTTTCTTTAATTTTTGCAAATAAAGCTTCTCCTATTCCAGTCACATTTTTTATGTCTTCAATACTATTAAATCCACCATTCTTTTCTCTATATTCAATAATAGCAATAGCTTTACTTTCACCAATTCCACTCAAAGTTAATAATTCTTCTTTAGAAGCAGTATTTAAGTTTACTTTCTTATTAATACTTACATCGCCACTATTATCATAACTATAGTTATCGTTATTACTTCCACTAATAATAGAAGCCCCTTCACAAGAACTTATTTCATATTTTGGACAATTACATACTTCTTTTTCTTCATTATCTTTAATATCAACATTATTTTCTTTCCTATAGTTATTTAATTCCGCATTAGTATAAACATAAATAACCATTTGATCTTCCAATTTTTTACTCAAATTAATATTCTTCGTAATACCTTTTGAAGTAACTCCACCAGCTGCTTTTAAAGCATCATCGACAATATCACCTTCTTTTAGAACATAAACCCCCTGATTAACTACCGCCCCTTTTACATCAATTCTAATATCATTACTTTCTTTAATACATTTTTCTTCTTCCTTAACTTCTTCCTTGCTTACTAAAGCAATATTTTTATCTGGATTAACAACAATGCTTTTCTTTTTATTAAAAAAAGAAAAGATATTTAATACTACCAAAAAAGATAATAATAAAACTATAATACCATCTCTAATAATTTTATATTTATCATCATCTAGAAAACTCATAAAACCTCCTTAATATAATTTTTACTCCTTTCACTATATATTTTAGCAATAAATAATCAAATTCCTTTAAAAAAGAATCTTATTTAAGATTCTTTATTTTATTTCTTCGTTCTTCAACTTCATTTTCTATATTAATTCTTTGAATAACTGCCATAGCAAGTATAACAGATATTCCATAACTTCCCCCATAACTTAGAAAAGGAAGTGGCACCCCTGTTAGAGGTATTATTCCGAGTATACCCATTAGATTAATAGCAATATGTGCAAATAAATAAGTAAAAATACCATAAGCCAAAATACTATTCCTTAGATTTTTAGCATTCTTTGCTATTTTAAGAATAGCAAAAAGCATTACAAAATATCCAGCAACTATTACTATACCAAAAATTAGTCCTAATTCTTCAACAATAATAGCAAAAATAAAATCCGTATGAGCTTCTGGTAAATACATATATTTTTGTGTAGAACTACCTAATCCAACACCACTTATCCCACCATTATGAACAGCAATATAACTATTACAAACCTGATAACCAGTATCTTCTTTATATCTTGAACAAGGATTTAGAAAATTAAATCTATTTAATTGGTAAGAATCAAATATTTTATCTTTAAATAACAATACCGCAAAAGCAAATATTAATAATAAGATACCTACAATTTTATAAACAAATTTTTTATTCTTTTTAGACATAGGTATCGAGAAAAATGTAAAAGCTGCAATCATAGCAATAATAATAGCACCACCTAAATCAGGTTGCTTAGCCAATAACCCAAAAATAATTACTGAAAGTAACATTGGATATAATGCCATAAAAGCAAAAAGCCATTTGTTTTTATACGTTTTCAAAGAAAACTTATAATAATACATACTCAAATACATAATTAAAGCTAATTTAGCAAACTCTAAAGGTTGCAATCTCCTACCACCCATTTGTAACCACGCTTGGGCACCATTGGATATTTTTCCTACAAACAAAACCATTACCAAAGCTGCAATCATTCCATATAAAAACAATCGATAAATATACTTATACTTACTTGTTGGAATAGATATAACAAATAAACTTAAAAAATAAGCTAAAATAAAATATCTTAATTGTTTAAAAGCAAAATAGTTAGAAGCAACATTATATCTTAAGACAGCAGCAACTGAAGAAGCAGATAAAATCATAACTATTCCCAAAATAGAATAAGCTATCATTAAAATCAATAATAAAAAATTTAAATTTTTTAAATTATTCTTCATAACTATCCCTCTATAATATAATATCACATCTTGAGGTTAAATAAAAAGAATAGTTAAGTAGTATAACCATATATTTACAATATTAACAGATTTGAATTTTCTCCAAAAATTTGATATGATTATTTACGGTGAACTTTATGAAAAAATTACCCAAAATAAAAATATTAGATGAAAAAAATAAAATTCTTAGAACTAAGAGCAAAGAAGTAACATTCCCATTACCTGAAGAGGATAAAAAAAGAA
>Ga0247609_10003319_pt1 | contig 16369 bp, 18 predicted proteins | sample 172DNAGHGlowgp2_FD_193487 | JGI IMG/M metagenome (GOLD analysis project Ga0247609, IMG submission 193487) | Sheep rumen microbial communities from Palmerston North, Manawatu-Wanganui, New Zealand - 1728 DNA GHGlow gp2 | ecosystem: Host-associated > Mammals > Digestive system > Stomach > Rumen ...
TTTAAATTTCCATTTGCATCATATAATGTCAAACCAAGTTTATTAAAATCACCTTCTAATTTAGCAGTCAAGCCACTAACCTTTGTGCCATCTTCTTCCATTCCTTGTAAACGCAAAGAGATTGTTCTTAAACCGGTACTAACTGTATTTGCGTTCCTTAAAATTTCTGTACCAGCAGTAATTAAACCTAATTGCTCCTCAAAAGTAACTCCAGCATTGGCTAATACGGCAGAAGATTTAGCCAAACTATCAGACAAATCTCCAGAGCTAATTGCATAATTATTTGAAACTTCGTTCAAAGCATCTATAATATGTGTTGTTTCTTCTGCCTCCATATTAAACGCTTTCATTACAGAAATAATCATATTTGCGGAATCAGCTGCACTAATTGTTCCATCTGAAATATTTGTCCAAATTAATGCGTTTTTAGCTAATATATTCGTACTTTCTTCTACACTATAACCAGCTTTAGCAAATTCCGTCATAGCGTCAATTACTTCTGATGTTGTTTTTGCAACTGTAGAACCAAGATTATATGCCTTTTGTGTAAGCTCATCAAAATCATCTATGGTTAAATCCGTTACTTTTGTTAATTCAGTAAAAGACTTATCCAATTCTATAGCCGTATTAACAAGCTGCTCAACAGACCTTACAACTTTATAAAATATAGCAGAAACAACAGACCACAATGAAAACTTTTGAAAAGCCTCACTAATCTTTTCTCCAAAAGTCTTAACATGACCAGCCGCTTTTAATGATTTAGTCCCAACACTTTGTAAGCCGTCTGATAGATTTTTAGTGGCAGTTAAAGTTTTAGCGGCAATTTTTTCATAACTTTTCATTGTTTTCTGTATATTAACTAATCCGTTAGTAAAATTGTTCAAAGCTTTAGTTTCATTTAACAATTTATTAAGTTCTCTTAATTTATCAAGAGATTTTTCTGTCATATTAACACTAACATTTAATTTAAAGTCCTCTAATTTCTTTAGGTCTGATTTTATTTTAGTTGTATCAAGTCTAGTCGATAAAACAATTTGATAATTTCCATTTTTTTCAGCCAAATTATTTCACCCTCTTTCTAGCCGCTATTCATCTAGTCCATAATTTAGTAATCTCATTCCTACAGTATAATCCCAATGTAATGTTTTCCCTTTTTGAACATATAATCCATGCTTAGCCATTTCTTTTTCAAACATCTGAAATAATCTTCCGTTTTTCTCCAGATATTTAATCGTGTCAGTAAAAAACGGTCTCTTAACATAAGCTGGATTTATACTTCCATCTCTCCTATATTTAGGAAACCAATAATGCCCGCCAAGACCTTCCTCTATCGCCTCAGCTAAATGCGCTCTAAAATCGTTACTTTCCGGACTTCCATGAACATAATGGTTTATGTCTAAACTCATTTTCTTAGGAGAATCAAAAATTCTAGCAATAACTTCTTTTCTTCTTCCGGTTCTATCTATTTCACTAATCCAGCTATTCAAAAATTCTTCTGTTCTCTTATACACATAAGCCTCATATTTATCATATACATCTGCTTCTATAAACCCGTAAATTATATCCAATATTTCATCAGCCATTTTTGCTACAACTTCATCTAATATTGGGTTAAATGCGTTTAATAAATCATTTTCATTCCTTATCTCCAACAGTATCACCACCAAGAGTTTTCTCTAACTCATCAGCAACCTTTGGATTGTTTGCAAGCATAACCTCTATTAGCTCTTTCATCTTATCTGAAGTTTCTTTGTTATTCATATAGTCATCTATTTGCGTTTGCGCCTTTTCTAAATCATCAAGAGAAGCGACATTGCCAAGTTGAGAAATAATTAATCCGTCTCCAATCATTCCTAAAACAGAAATAACGGCAGATTTTATATTGTCATAATTTAAGACTTTTTCTTTTACTATATTAAAAATTCCAGCAGAACCTAAATCGTCAGCATCTAAATCGTCCATATCTATATTTGTAGCTAACAACGTAATAAGCATATCCATTTTTGTTAAAGCAGAAACCAATACTGTTGCATCGCTCTGTTTTTCGTCTATAAGTTGTTTACCATAAAAACAACTTTCATCAACTATATATACGGCTTCCGCTAAACTAATCCAAGGTTTAATTTTAATCGAAACATCACCAATCTTTGCTGTTGATGTTTGCTTCTTTTTAACATCTATTTTAACTCTATCTTCAATCATATCATTTTCTCCTCTTTTAAATAAGAATAACCAACCAAAATAGCTTCTGCAATATCATCTTGATTTTGTTTGCTTGTTTTATTCTTATAAATCAAATTTAAACCAAATAATTCATTAGCCATTTTAACGGCTCTCTCTTTTAATAAGACCCTATCATTAATCTGTGTTTTATGTAGACTATATTTGCTTTTTTCCCCGCATTTATTACAAACCTTAAAATCTAATCCAGAAACATCTTCAAATGAATTTCCACATGTATCACAGCTATATATGCTCTTATTTATTCCAAGAACAGACCTCCAATGAGTTGGATGTAAAGCGTTCATTTTTATTTTGTGAACATGTGCAATAGTTAATAAACAGCCTTGCAAAACACATAAATGTTTACCAACGTCCAGATTAGAATGGACAGAAACCGGTACATCCTCACAAACAATATTATCTATATTGTATGAAGTAATCAATTCTTGAATTTTATCGTACATATAAGTCGTTCTTTCGGAAATTTCTTTTCCTTGAATTTCAATTAGATTATAGGCTATTAACTTATCATTGTCAAAAACAGCCCAGCCGGTTTTCCTTGTACTCATATCCAAACCTAAAACCCTCATAATATTTACCTTTCTCTTCAGTTCTAAAAAAATGGTCTTACAACTATCGAAAATAGCGTAAGACCATATTATTAAATTCTGAACTTAAAATCTGGGCTTCCAATCTCTCCGCTATAATAAACATATAGCTCGTTCTCTTTATGCCCTTTGTCGTTAGGCAAAGCTAGACCATATCCCTTGAAACTTATATACATAAATCCTCCGTCATATCTAACTTTACACAATTCTTTCTTTTCGATAATTTCATTAGATTTGGTTTCTACAACCTCATCATTTTTATTTTCAACAAAAATTTCTTTTTTTGTTCTTGTCTTTTTTTTATTGTCCATACTTTTAGCCTCCTTGCACGTCTTGTATGCACTTGTATGAATAACCTTCAATAACGTGGAACAGTACCTTTGAAAAGTACATGGAGCCCCAGTAGAACATACTAGAGCCCCATCTTCATAATGAGCATACTTGCATAGAGGATAATCAATACAAGCCATTATTATTCAGCGGCAACCGTTACAGGGATTACTGTTCCTAGATTTAATCCAGTAGCGTCATAAGTTACCGTAATATTAGCATTACCAGCGGCAACACCAGTAATTAAACCAGTAGTTTCATTAACAGTTACATAGTCTGTATTTGAACTAGCAAATGTTAACTTATCTGTTAATAGCTCGTTGCTATATAATCCACCTCTAATACCATAAATAGCTGGTGTAATTGTAGCATTTTCTGCGATACTAATTTTACTTGGAACAGATGCGATAGCAACTGGAGCAGAAATACCAGCTGTATCTGGAATAAACGTCCAGTCAGCATATTTCTGTTGTCCGCAAGAACCGGTATCTGTATAAGATAATGCAGTACCAGAAATGTTTGTAGAAGATACACCATCAGCAGAGAATGAGAAGTCGATTGTACCAGTAAATTTTAATCTTGGAATTAAAATTTCGTAAGTACCAATCGTACCATCTTGTTCTTGTGCTCTAACGTGCATTACAGCTTTAACTGTTCTTGGTTGCGTATCAGCATTGATAGCAATATTAGAAACTTGTGCGTCGTTATAAGCATAAGAACAGATACATTCACCATTTACAGATGAATCAACTGTAATATCTTTTCCTTCTGGTTTTGCAATATCAATAATAGTTTGGTCTGGTAGAATAATATTTACCGGTCCAACTGGAGTCTCAGAAAGAGTCATAGCTCCATTTGTTGCAGTAACACAATCATTAAATACATAAACATCTTTAGCACCAACTACAATGTCTGTACCTGTTTGGAAAGCCAAATAAATAGGTTTAAATGTTGCAGATGTGAAGTTGATTGAGAAAGAACGAGTATGTTTAATATCAAATAATAGCTGGTTCATGAAACCGCCTCTAACCTCTGCACTAGACATTTCAGATGTGATACCAGAAGAAGTTAAAGCAAAGGCAGAACCTAGCTCGTAATCTGTAACTGGGTCAAAGAATTTAACTTCAGCAACAGAAACCAATGCTTGTCCAATTTTGTCCATTGAAAATCACTCCTTTATTCTTTTAATACATCTTGTATGGCTTCGCCCGTGTTTTGGGCTCCCTCATACCTTCCTTTAGGCTTATATGCTTTTATCCAATGAGTTAGCGGTCTCTTAAATTTTGTACCGTTTAATTCTGCTTGTCTACATAGCACATAGTCTTCTTTATTTAATTCTAATTCTAAAATTCTATCAAATCTTCTTACCGTCATATCCATTATGTCGGAAGGTAATTTTCCTAGCATTAAAGATACGGCATCAATTAAATCCTCCAAATTAGGAGGGTTTTGTTTTGCATTTATTTTAGCCATATTTTCGCTTGCTTTTTTCAATTCCACTTCCCATCTTGGGTCTATGACTGTTGTGTCTATATCATTCATATAGCAAATTATACTTTTTATTTCATCAAACTCTTTATCATTAAATGAAATTGTAACAAAAAGTTCTTTTGCCATTTCTTCAATCTCTTCTTTAACACGTTTTATTTGAAGCTCATTCAACAATCTGTGATATTCGTCGAAAGCCAACTCATTATATTTATTCAACTTTTCCCTATACACACACATAGTTTCTTCATTATATTTATCCGTTGGAATCGAGATATACATTTTTAAGAAATCTCCATCAAACTTAAAAGAATGAAACTGGTCTTTGAATGATATTTCTAATATTGCATTTAGAATTTGCCAATTATCAATAAATTCTGGCTCTTTTATTGCTTTCGTCATCATGTATTCAATATAAGGAAGTCCCAATAATGTTGGGTCTTTGTCTTGTATTGGATTTATAGCGAAAACATGAGAGCACGCTTTGACCAAATGATAATATCTTATTGTAATAGGATATATCTTTATGCCTTTATAATCTACGGGCTCGTCAAACATAGCCCTATCTTGAATTTCATAAAGTTCCATTAAGACACCTTCTATATATAACAGCTCATAATAAGTTCATAACCACTAAACTCAGAGTTAAAAAATGTAGAATTAACACCAGTAAATCTATCTGCGCTAAAATCAATATTTAGCGGCGTTTTACATCCTTCTAACTGTAATCCATTAAGGGCTTGAACTAAAACTTGCATAATTGCTGTTGCTCTATTATCAACATTCGATACATTAGTATTTATTACAGCCAACTTATTATTAACAATAATTTGGAATAAAACCCTAACTATTGCATCTGTTCTGTTTTCACTACCAACCTTCATTATGCTTATTCTAACTTGAGTTGTAGCGTCTTTTAGAGCTTCATTTGAATAATGCTGAAACAAAACATTATATTTGCTCGTATCTCCGCTAGATGTTTTACAAATCATAGCGGCTTTTTGTTTTTTAGTTAAATCTTTATGATTATCTGGGTCTTCATCATAATAAAGCAATCTCCAGAACTCCGGAACATTGTCAAATAAATAGTCTGTTATTTTTTTTGGCAATATTCTGGCTTCAAAATAATTATTATATGCGTTATTCATTGTAGCCATATTACCAACCTCCAGTTAGCCAAACACTAACAATGCTTATTTCCCCTGTTGTATTATTTTCACATTCTATAGTTAGTGCATTTTTAGACCATTCTTCAATATTTTCCACGGAGAATCCATTATTAGAAGTAGTTGTCAAAATGTAATTTTCAGAAGGAACACCACTAGGAGTAAACGTATATGTGTCATTTTGTGCGACACCATTTACATATCTAGTTATAACAAAATCTTGTGTATCTCCTTCTAGTATACTATCTACTTCGGGAGTAATTATAGTTTCCGTCTTTACTTCTATATCTTCTTGCTTTGTTCCGTTGTAAGCTATATTATTTTCTAAATCATCAGCATCTAATCTTTGTGTTTCGACTAGATTTAATTCTAATATATTCGGATTAACAGAACGAACAAAGTTATTACACAAATACGGAATACCATCGAATAAAAATCTTTGGTTTCTATATATCTCTCTTGTATCATCATTCTGTTGAACGAATACACCAATAGTACCGTTAACTTGTAAAACTCCGCTTTCAGCATATCTAAAACTAGAATATGTCAAAGAATCCATAAAAACACATTCGTATGATTTTACTTTTCCTTCATCATCTATCCATTTAAGATAATTATTACACATCCATATTCTACCTTTTGTATTATAAATATGTTGTGTATCAAGAGAAATCATTAGCCATGTAGAAAATTTAACATGGTCATATTTCCAATGAACATAATCTCCTATCCTAAACTCTGGTGGGTCATAAGGATATGATTGTAAATATTTAAAGCCTAATTTTTTATCAGCCTCATTACCCTCAAATATTCTAGTTTTATATATCTTGCTAAAATCATAGTTTCTGTAAACCTCTGTATAATCTGGACTAGCATCAAATGAACTCTTTAACTGTTCAGTTAGTCCTGTTCCATAATTTCTATCAAAATCCCTAATATAATTTAACCTATCTAGGCAATTAACAGAAGATATTTTAGTTGGTTTCAAATTATCCACCACGCTTTCTAGCAGGATAATTTCTTGCCGATGCTGGTCTAGTACCAAGACCACCATACTCTTCTAAATTAGCCCTATAAGTATAATCAATTATCAAATTATTTACCATTTTAACTTGTTCTTTTAGAGCGCTTGCTATTGTTTTAAGGTGCTCTGCTTGAGAATGAATTTTAACGCTGCCGCCATACACAAATTGATTCAAAAGACTTTCTCTGTTTTGATTCTCTTCTAAATAAGGTATAAGCATAGCTTGAGCCAATATTTCTTTTTCTCTATAAGTTAAATCGGAATTAAAATGACCTATTTGATATTCAGCTATTTTCAAAACCTCTCCATCGATAGGAATATCAGCAATGGTTATAGTGTTATTATCAGAATCATAACTATAATCGGTTATTTCTTTTGTTTCATCTCCACTAACCAAAAAAATAGCAAAATTAGGGGAGACTATTGCCGAATTTTCTTCAAGCTCAAACACGCTATCAATTCCGTTACATTCATATTCATAATCTACTTCAACAAAAGGAACGTTATCGGTTAAATCATATAAACATTCATACTGAAAACGTGAAATAGCAACTTGCAGATACTTCCAACATAAGCTATAATAGTTGTTGATTGGAATTTTAGCTAGTCTTGGGTCGTTTTTCATTACCAAATTTAAGCAATATATTTCATTAAAATCCGTCAATCCATACACCCCTTTCTTAATTAAGATGGGAGCTAAAATAGCTCCCCAGTTTTGGAGACTTAATTATTCTCCTTGTATTCCAATATAATCTCCGTGAGTAATTGATACTCGTCGTCCCACCAACCGTATTCATGTATACGAGCATGACAATCCAAGCATAGCAACGAACCGTTTTCTATGGAATCGTCGGGAGGTTTGTTTGCTCGCTTGCTAACATATTTCGGTTTTATGTGGTGCCATTGAATTTGCCGATAAGGAAAATGTTTCCCACACAGCATACACGTTAAACCATACCGCTGTATGAGAGCGTATTTAGTTTCGTGCATATCGGAATACCTCCTTTATTGATGTAGATTATTTATTAGCGTCTTAAAGTCAACTTCAAAGTATTTCTCTAACGCACTTCTAATATCATAATCTAAATCTACTTTCTTTTTGTCGATTAAACTTGCAATTTGATATATAACCGTGAACATAGAAGCCAAATCTTTTTTGTCCTTTGTGATTTCTTTTATTCTATCGGTTACGGCAAAAGCGTTAGAATTATTTAAAAGTTTAGTCAACGCCTCTTCGCTTAAATCAACCTCCGGTTTAATATTGAATCTAGCGTAATCTTGTGGGTTTACAAAATAAAGTATTCCTTTTCTAAACATACTCTTATATCCAAAAGGATTTTTAAATATTTCCCTTAATTCCGCATATTCAATGTCAACTTCCTCGTTATATTCAATGGGAATACTAATGTCCCCACCCTGAGAAATTAATGTGGCACCGTTAAACATCCTGCACCCAACTTTAGCAGAGCCATTCTGCTCCGTAGTTTGATTTACATTATTATTTTTTTGAGTCAACAATAAATTTTGTAATTGTAGTTGCATATTTTTATAACTTTGTGCCATATCATCTAATTGTTTTCTTAATAAATCGTTCTCTTCAGCTTGTTTCCTTAGAGAAGCGTTTTCTTCTTCCATTTGTTTTAATTTAGCACTTTCTTCTGCTACAATAGCAGAATTAACTTCATCAACATCTTTTTTCTTTTTAGTTGTTTTCTGTGTCGTGCTCTTTTTTGTAGTAGTTGTAGCCATATTATTCTCCTTTAATAAAAAGCCCCCTAATTAAAGGGGGCTTGTGATTAAGCATACCTAATTAGTTAGAAGCGGTAGCTTGTAAACCGAAATGTGCTTGTGTAGCAAGAGCAGCGTTAAATCCGAAGAAATATCTGTAAGCAATTCTGTTTAGAGAACCATCTTGTGGGTCGTCTTTCTTAACTCTTACATAAGTGCTTCTTACTAATTTAACTGGCTTGTCTCCAACAGCAGACAATAGAACGATTAGGTCGTCTGGAATAATTCCAACTAGATTTGTTAGGTTTGTACCAAGAGGAGCATTAAAGTTTACAACTTGGTCTAAGATAACAGAATCAATACCATAAATCTTTCCTAAGTAGCCATTTTCGATATATCTATCTTGCATAGCGAAACCGAAGTTTGTAGTAGCAAGAGCAGAAATAGCATTAAATGCAACGATAGTACCATAAGCTGTTACGCCATTACCATCATTTAGAGCAGAAATGTATTCAGCCATCTTTACATAGTTAGCTGGAACCCAAGTTGCTTGATAGAATGGAGTCTTTGTAGCTAAAGCACCAGTTGTAGAGAAGATAATTCCTGCTACAGCTGAATATTCAGCCATTAATGTTGCATATACCATTCTTGCAATTTCTTTACCAATATCATAATCAGCAGCTAGAACTCTAATGAAATCGATTGTAGAACCAATACCATACTCTTCTGGAGAGATTGTGATAGCTTGTTTGCTCCAAGATTGTAGATATACTACATTTGAAGCTAAAGAAGCTCTTTGAACTACTGGTAGAGCTTTTGTTTCAATTTCCCAAGTATAAGAATCTCCCGGTTCAACTGAAACGATTTCAGCCATAGCCATAAGTTGTGGAGAAGTTACTCTAATTCTAACATCAGCGATTGTCTCAGCAATAATAGAATTAAAAATGTTCTCTGCTACTGGGTTAGCGAAAAATGCTAACACCTCATTCTTTTTAGTTGGAACTTTAATTCCAGCCTTATTTGAAGCAAAAGCAAACATAGCTTCTTTTACTTCTTTTGCAGTTTGTTCGTAATTGTCCATTTTGAACTCTGCAACCAAACCTGTTCTACCATAGTTCTTATATAAAGAAGCCATAGTAACATCAACTAATGAATTTTTGATAACTTCAATATCGCTATTTTCAGCGGCGAATGTCGCATAGTTTTCGTGTTCAAACATTATTTATTTCCCCCTTCCTAATTAAGCGTTATATGGAAGAACTCTACATACGTTACCAGTAGTAAATTCTCCACCAAAAATGCCACCAAGTCTAAAATTATGTTTAGCTTGTACTTGTGCAACAGTTAAAACACCAGATGGAAGAGAAGCTCCGCCGTCTGTTAGTGTGTTTGTACCATCAGCACCATACAAATAATCTCCTACTGATGCAGCAGAAGCTAAACAATCATCAGAAAGGTAGAAAATTACTCTTGGCTCTAAGAATAGAACTGGAGCAGTCTTACCCTCTAAATATACATATTGAGTATAATCTGGTTGACCATTTGGAAGTCTACCATCTGTTAACTCTTCAAAATTTCCACCAGAAATAACGATTCCTAGTGCTTCCGTTGCTAATAGTTCGGAAGTTGGTTGTGTAGCAAGATATTGAGTAAAGTTATCAACGATAGTATTATCGATTGTATTAACTACTACAACATCGCCCGGTCTAAGTCCTCCCGCTGGTACAGTTACAGTTCCAACTAAATGTTCTGGAACGTCTGTCATTGGGTAGCAAACTCTGTTACTCATTCAAATCACTCCTTTTAATTATTTTGAATATTGTTCTTTAATATCTTTTAATGTTCTACTTTCTTTCTTCTCGTCTTTTTTATATGAGAAAGTATTAGCTAATAAACCGATTGAAAACTTATTTTCTTTCTTTTCTTCTTCTGGTTTATTATCTTTTGCGAACTTTTTAACAGCTTCATTGACAATAGTTTCAACTTCAGCAAAAGTTTTATGTTCTAAATCTTTTACTAGCTCGTCTTTATCTTCCGCCTTAAAGCAGTAAGAAAATTCTTCGATTAGGGCGTTCATTTTGGTTAATTCTTCTTGACGTTTATATGTGTCAAGAGAAGCCTTTAATTCCTCATTTTCTTTAGTAAGAGCATTAATTTTAGCTGCAAAATCTTCAGACTCGTCTTCCTCTTCTTTTTTGTCCTCATCTTTGTCTTCGGCTTTCTCTTCATCTTCAGTCTTTTCAGCTTCACTTTCAGCATTTAATTTCGTCTCATCACAGTTCTTTTCTACGTTGTCGCAGTTAGTTTCTGTTTCTTCGGCGTTTTTGCATGCCTCAACCTCTTCTTCACTAAACTCCTTTTTCTCGTCCATATCTTCTCCCTCCTTTTCCAAGCTGTTCAATAACTCGCCAGCTTTCTTAGCAACGGTCGAATCCACCGAGCTTAATCTATGTGTGTTAGATATAAGTTGACCATTTTCATCAAGACTAAATAAGTCTTTCATTTTACATAGGATTGTATTTTCTCCTACTTCATCTGTTTTTACATAACATCTCAATATTTCTGATTTGCTATCCCATAAAACAGAAATTTTGCCATCAGCTTCAATAGAATATTCAACAAGATATGTTTTATCTTCTTGACAATCTCCTATAACCACTTGTTTTGGTTCAACATAAATAGAATCAATATAATAACGCCATCCATTGTCAGATATTTCATCAAGATATTCATAGATTCCTTTACGAACCGCATCGACACTTATGTTGTTCATACTATTATTTACCTTCCTTCCTTTTGACATATCTTCTAGCCATTCCAAAGCAGCGTCTCCACCATATAAAGAGTAGGATAGGTTGGATTTTAAATAATGACCCCTAAAATAATCTTTTAAATATCCCAATCTAACATAATCAATGGTTTCATTATTTGCTAAATATTTAGCCATACTAATAGAGCCAGTAGAGCCACCCTTTCCGCGCTCTTCTCTTGTTTGTAACGCCTTTCTTGCTGTTTCTCTAACGCTTTCTGGAATTTCCTTCTGTGAAAATTTTAAATAATGTTCGTTAAATTCCTCAGCGGAAAACTTAACGACATTCATTTGAGAGCCCTCTATACCTTCCAGTATGTTCTCTCCTAAAAGAGCAACTCCTTCAAATCTAAAGTCTTTGACCTCTAATGTGCCATCTTCCATTTCGTCTTTATCAGTAACATATATTTCTATAGAAACCTTTACATTTCCATCTCTATTTTGAAGTATATTCATTAAAGAAGGTTGATATATTTTATAGATTACACCTTTTGTTCTTAAATATTCCTTGCCATCCCTCTCAACAAACTCCATTGGAGCAGATTCAGGAATAGTACCAGCAATTCTCATTGTTCTTTCTTCTATTGTCCCATGTTCAACAACATCTGTAGCTAACTCTGGCATAAATTCGTTATTTAATCTATATATAATTGGTTTATTATAAAAAGTAGGCAAAGCCTTCTCAACAGCATCCCTACCAATATAATATTGGTTTCTATTTTTACCAGTATGTAATAAATCTAATTCAACTATGGCTGTATCATCATCTGATTCCAAAATACTCATATAATCAACGGCAAAATCTAGTTTCAATTACATCACCGCCTTATTTGGTTTATTGTTAGTCCATTCTGTCAATAACTTTGAAACTTCATCAGTTACAATAAAAAACCAAATGGTTTTACTATTCTCGTGAATAGCTGTTTTAACCGGAGAAATTCCATGTTCTTCTAAAAACTTTTTCAAGTTAGGCGAAAAGCAAGGATATAATTTCTTTGTTACTTTTTCAGCATTGCTAATCATTTGTTAACTCCTCCTTCTCTTCACCTAAAATGTAAAACTGTTCAGCGTCAGCATCGAAAGCCCATAAGTTATTTTCATAAACAGAGGCTTTATCTTTTAATAATAGTGCTTGTGCAATAAACTTGTTGAACATTCTCAATAATCTGTCTAATTCTTTGACTACATTGTAGTCTCCTTCCTCTTCTGCTTCTTTAATTGTTTTACAGATTAATTTGTACGTTTCTCTATGTTCTTCAATATTGGCAATAAAAAAATCTTCTATTCCCTCATATACTCTATAATCGGCATCTGTTGTGCCATATTTAGGAACAATATTAAATTCCAATAAAATATCCGAACATACATCTGCAAGAAGAGGATATAAGTGAGCTAATCCATGATGAAATACACGGCTAAAATTACTTAAAGCCCATTCAACGCTAGAATAGCCCAAGAAATTATCCCAACTTCTATTGTGTTGGAAAAATCTTTTTATTAATTCATTTATATTATTTATCGTTTTGTCAGATACAAACATTAAATCACCCCTATCAATTAGTTTTCACTAGATTCATAATCCCTAGAACGTTCTCCAGACTCGGCTAAATCAGACTCGTTTTTCTTTGGTCTTCCCGGGTCTCCTTTTGGTTCCAGATTTGAACCGCTAGATTGAAACATAGATTGAATAGGAATCATTAAATCTCTATATCCTAACTCATCATCAAGTTGAAGCATAGAAAGAGTGCTAAATGGTTCCATTCCCATAGCAGCAAATAAAAATTCAACACCACAATTATTATTTTTAACTATATTTGAATACATATTAATATCGTCTTGTGGTCTTGCTGTGCTTCCAAACATTTGAACTTTAAATTTATTTCCAGTTTCTTTCCTAATCATCCAGTTAATAAAATTTTCATATTGTCTATACATGTTTTTAGATGTTCTCTGGAAAAATACTTGATAACAAAATTGTAAAGCAGTAGCTTGTTTCATATCTCCTCCGCCAAATAACGCTTCATTTATACCGCTACTACTAGAAAAAGAATTTGTGCCAAGTTTAATCAAATCATCTAAATCATCAATTTGTTCTGTATCAATAGCCTCAGAATCAAATGGGCTTGCATAACACGTCACATTTGATGGAAGCTGCGCCTGAATTACGTTTCTAATGGCAGCAGCCTCTTCGTATGTAATAGACATTTTTTGATTATCTTTCTGTAAAGGTATCTTTAACGCCAAAACCTTATAAAGCTCAAAAATAGCCTTATCTTTAATTAGTTGGCGATAAGATAAAATATCCAAAGCAGAAAGCATCGAACCAGCAAATGGAGGAACCTTGTCTGGATGTATTGGGTCAAACGTAAAACACCAACCCTTTCCCGGTTCAAAAACATAATATTGTATAGAAGCCAATTCTTTTCCTTCTATTCCTTGTTCTCTTGCTTTAACAAGTCTCTCATAAGCTTCCTTTAATTCTGGAAAAGCTATTCCACCAATAGAAACATAATCATTAAAATAAGTTAAGTCGAAAGCAAATCTATATCCATAAGCCCAAGGAGCAACAATATAACAGTATTCTGTAGGAAGCTGATATAAAGTAATTTCTTCTGTCGTTTCATATATATAATAAAAAGCAACTCCATCAAAAGTAACTTGTAAATCAACTTTTGCTAATTGTGATTTTAAATTAAGTTTCCTTAATATATTACAAGCAGACTTATAGCTTTCTTTATATTCTTGCTTTTTTACTTCTTTTGATATATCTGGCTCGGCAGGAAGCATAACATAGTTGAACGCTTTAGACGTGCTAGTTATCCAAAGAAGAGAATTATATTGACCAACAGCGTAATTCAAATATTGACTTAGACTACGAAGCTCGTCATCATATTTAGATGGTTGCATAAGCCAACCTTCTAATTGTTCAGAAGAAGCAACTTTTGGATTTATATTTATATCTTGAAACATATTTTCACTAAGAATAGCTTGATATGAACCATTGTGTGTGTCTAGTTGCGAAAGTCTACTTAAAGATTTTAAACTTTTTGATAAACTTTTAGCAAAAGCAGCCCTATATTCTTCTGTACCATATTTTTTCGCAAAATCTTCCAAGCTATCTCCGATTCCAATTTCCTTAAGACCCTTATTTATATCTTCTATCTGTTCTTTGGTAGCAGGTCTATTTTTGTTTTTCTTTGCCATTTTTTCACCGCCTTACCTAAATAATTTTCTTAATAAATCGTTTCTACCTTGATTTCCGATAGGACGATTTAACGCTATTATCTCTTCAGCTAATGTTTTCTCTCTTTTCGGTTTTAGAGATTCATCCTCTAATAACTTAGCAAAATAATTTCCATAAGCCAAAGCTGAATATCTATCTTTTCTATTTTTACCAATAGTTTTTAATTTAAGAGTTCCTTTTTCAGAAAACTCTCCTTCCAATAAAATCATTTCATTTATCAATAATCTCGTTTCAATATATGGTGACTCAAGAAGAGCCTTCGTTTGTGGCGTTGCATTTATATACTCTGGAAACTGATTTAGATATGACATCATATCTTCTCCATCTCCAAGCATGCTAATCCTTCTTCTCATAATCATATCTCTTAAATTTCTAGCTATCTCATCATTAAAAGTCTCCGTACCATGAACTGTATATATCGTCTCTAAAGCATCATCATATTCACATCTAGCCCTAATATCCTCTTCGTTCATACTTACCATTGGTGGGTATTCTTTTCCTGTTTCTTTATCATAAAATGGCAGGCTTAAATTGTCGTAAATTGCTATTCCAGCGTGTTCTCTATCAAGAACTATATAGTCACAATCTAACTCTTCTAATAGTTGCCTTATCCTCAATGTTTGTAATACGGTGTGACCACCCTCAAGATTTTCTATATAACTTACTTTTCTTAAATACCCTCTAGCATCCGGTATAAGAGATAATAAAATATATGCACTAGCATCGTTGTCTTTTCCAGCCATCGTTGCAATATCGACACATAATAGTCTTATTTCGTGCATCATCTTTCCGTTAATCGACAAAGATTTTTTCTCTGGTTGGACAAACTTCTTATCCTTTAGCAGATTATAATAACTAGACGGATAAATAGGATAATTTACATTTCTAACCTTGTCTATCTTTTCATAATCAAACCAAGCATTTGCCGCTTGACCATAAAACATAGCATCTTGTTCCATCGTCCAAGATATTGGGTCGAAATCTTCCTCTGATAATTCATCAATTACTTGTCTCTTATCTTTTAATCCTGCCTTAATAGCCATCTGATATGGGAAAGGATATACGCCATAACTCTTTCCTTGTTTCATTGCATTTCTAAAAACCTTATATCTATCATAAGACCAGTTACTTTTATAATAACAAGAACTTAAAAATATTTCTTGGTTTCTTTCTAGCGGATAATTCGCATATTCTATCTTATTCCTATATCCCGGCTGTCTATTAACAGCCAAAAAAGGTCTCAAAACAGATTTATAAATATCTGGATTAATCATTCTAAACTCATCGAGAATTAAAATGTTGGCTCTTGCAGAACGAGCTCCCTGTGTGGCAGCTACAACTTTTATCCAAGAACCATTTTTAAAACTAACATTTGGCTCATCATCATTCATGTTCACTTTTATTGCCGCTATTTCCCTCTTTAAAAGAGGTCTCCCATCAAGTATTTCTGGTATTTTCTCTGTTACAATTTTCATAGACTGTGATTTTTGACCAGCAGCAACAACCACCTTTGTACCGGGATATAAAATACATCTAACAATACAATAAAGAGCCGTCAAATATGTTTTACCTAATCCGCCTACTTGCAAGAAACATGAAATATGTATCTCTCATCATAAGGCAAAGAAGAACCTTTTGGAAATTCTTTAATTTTAATCCAAACACACTCTCAACAAATATGTCTGGTCTCTTTCTCCAATAAGATGTCCACTTGCCAACTCCTCGCATTAGCTTTTCTGATTTGGTTAG
>Ga0247609_10003320_pt1 | contig 16368 bp, 16 predicted proteins | sample 172DNAGHGlowgp2_FD_193487 | JGI IMG/M metagenome (GOLD analysis project Ga0247609, IMG submission 193487) | Sheep rumen microbial communities from Palmerston North, Manawatu-Wanganui, New Zealand - 1728 DNA GHGlow gp2 | ecosystem: Host-associated > Mammals > Digestive system > Stomach > Rumen ...
ACTTCTAAGGCACAAAGACCCTCGTGGGAATCTGTCTGTTATAGAACAGCTTAAAGATATTCCTTTTGAGATAATTCGCACATATTGGATTTATGATGTCCCCGGAGGCGAAGAAAGGTGGGGTAGAGCATTTAAGGAAGCTCAAGAGTTTATTGTGTCACTATCCGGTAGTTTTGATGTAATATTGGATGATGGTGTTAATAAAGAGGTCTTTACGCTTAATAGGTCTTATTATGGACTATACATCCCTAACGGGGTATGGCGAGTTCTTGATAATTTCTCTACTAACGCTGTTGCTTTAGTCTTGACATCGACCCCCTATGACGAGTCGGATTATATCCGTGATTACAAAGATTTTTTGAATTTCAAGAATAATAAAAATGAATAATGTTTATGATTGTTCGATAATAGAACTTGATAAACATCATAGTGAACGTAAAGGAAATCTTTCAGTTGTTCAAAATCGCGAGACCGTTCCTTTTGATGTCAAGAGAATCTATTATCTATACGATGTTCCAGGAGGTGAAAGTAGAGGCGCACATGCTCATCGTGAATTAAGTCAACTGATAGTTGCTGCTAGTGGCTCATTTAGAGTAACGCTTGATGACGGCAATGTTAAGCGCTCTTATATTTTAAATAGACCTTATCAGGGATTATATGTGAAACCTGGGATTTGGCGAGACCTTGATGATTTTTCATCGGGAGCGGTCTGTATGGTTTTAGCATCTGAGGTTTATCAATTAGATGATTACATTCGTGACTATGATGAGTTTTTGGCATTTAGAGGTATAAATAATAAAGAGAAATGAATAAGTACTTTGTTTTATTAGGAGAGAACCCCCTTCTTTGGGGGCAGGTCTGTCATTTGCGTGAGTTAGGATATAAGGTGATTCTTGTTGCATGGAATGAGACACCTCGTATACAAGGAGATATGTATATCCAAAAGGATATCAAGGACTCTGAGGGAATCATAATGGAATTGGAGGCCCGTGGTTTAAAAGGGCAGGTGTATGGCGCATTATCTAGCATTGATTTGGCAGCCCCTACTGTGAACGCAATTAACGGCTGGTGTGGTAACAAGACTATGCCGGAGAAGTTTAATAAAGTTCTCTCTAAGGAAGAAATGCGCGATGCTTGGATGAAAGCAGGTGTGTTTAATCGCATTTCAAAGATGGATAATGAGTTTCCGCTGGATGAAATTTTTGAGACTTCTCAGAAGATGAAACTGATCTGCAAACCTAATGTGGCAGCCAGTTCCCGTGGTATTACCATCCTGGAGAAAGGTCAGACCGAAGAAGCCCTTGCAGAGGCCTTGGCTAAAGCAAAGGAGACCTCATTTGATGGTCGTTGTTTGATTGAAGAATTTGTAGAAGGAGAGGAATTCACGGTTGATATGTTGGGTGATGCATATGGCAATGTAAATTGCTATAGCAGTTCCATCCAGCATCATTCACTTTATGCCCTAAAGAATCATGTGACGGTTATTCATCATTGGAATTCCCGTAAGTATGATGACGAGACGTGGGTGCGCATTGCAAATTTTGGTATTGAGTGTTATAAAGCTTTAGGCCTCCATAGTATGTTTGGTCATCTGGAAATCATTATGAAGGAAGACGGATCATTCACTCCAGTCGAGATGGGCGCTCGTTCCAGTGGATTCATTTGCAGCCATACAGTATGGAAGGCTTCTGGTCATGATTACCTTGGTGACTATGTTCGTATGCTTCATGGAGAGGCTATTGAACCTGGTAATTATATGAATGGTGAAAACGCATCTATGTGGTTTGGCTATGATATACCTTCTCATAGTCATTCAGTAGAAGAAACCAATATTACTGAGTTCCTTGATCCTCGTATCACAGTCCTCTATGAGAACCATGATGGATTAAAGGTCGGTGTGGATTACGGAGATTATATCAATGATGGTGACCGAGATAAGTTTGGCTATGCTATCCTCTGTGGACCTCGTGATATTATGACTTACGAAAGTGTACAGGAATCTAACGAGAAGTTCCTTGATAAATTCTTAGGCAGAAAATAATGAGCAATATACTATATAATAACATAGTCGTTGAATCCGCTGAAGAATTAGTCCCTTTTATAAGCATTGCTTCTCTTAATAGGAAAGAACTGTGTGTTAGCTTATTAGACGAGACACCGCAGATTGATAAATACCTTTCTGATAGATTTGGGGATAAGTATGAATTCTGTCCCAAAGCGAGAGAGGGCATTGTTATCGTACTAAAAGAGTTGAACCTGAAGCCGGATGATGTGGTAACAATACTGACCACGACGGGCAATCCGTACATAAGTGGGTGTGTTACCAAAGCTATCGAAAGGGTCTGTAAGTGGTCAAGGGAGTTCACTCCTATGACAAAAGCGATTTTTGTAAACCACGAATTTGGCTATGCTTATGAGGACGTATATGCCCTAAAAAAGTACAATATACCTATTATTGAAGACTGTGCTCACAGTTTCTTTACTGAATCTCCAGATATTGGAAAGGTCGGAGATTACGTTATATATAGTTTACCTAAAGGTTTCTCTATGCAACTAGGCGGTATAATAGTATATCGTGATGAGTTGAAATATAATTGTCCTGACCAGATAGTAAGATATGTGAAATCAGCTTTGGAACCACAGATAGGGGAAGTATCTTCATTTGTTGCATCGCGATTCGCTAATTTCAAGTACTATCTAAATGCCCTTAGCGATTTGGGTATTTATCCCTATTTTAAGCAAAAAGAAGGCGATGTGCCAGGAGTATTTATGTTTGTATGGCCAGAATGTAGAAACTATCGAAGTCTAAAGACTTTCCTTAATGAGAACGGTGTGGACTCTAGCGTTTTTTTTGGCCAGGACGCATACTTTATTCCGGTTCATCATAATTTATCGACGAATGAAATGGATTATATATGCTCGTTAATCCGTTATTATAAAGAGAATATAAACAGTAAGTTATGAATATACCTTTTTTATCACTGAAAGATGTTACTGCCCTTCATGGAGCAGAGATTAATGAAGCTGTTACCCGTGTTGTTAATGGCGGTTGGTACCTCCAAGGCAAAGAGAACGAGAAGTTTGAGGAAGATTATGCCAAGTTTATAGGAGCCAAATATTGCATTGGTTGTGCCAATGGTCTAGATGCACTCATCTGGATTTTCCGTGCATATATTGAGATGGGCGTGATGCAGCCTGGTGATGAGGTGATTGTTCCTGCAAATACCTACATTGCTACCATCCTTGCAATTACGGAGAATGGCTTGAAGCCCGTTTTGATTGAGCCCAAACTCAATACGCTTGAGATAGATGATGATCTTATTGAGGCCGCCATTACTCCAAAAACTAAGGCTATTGTAATTGTTCACCTCTATGGCCGCAATGCCTATACAGACAAAATTGGTGCACTCTGCAAGAAGTACAATCTGAAACTTGTTGAGGACAATGCTCAGGCTCATGGCTGTAAGCATATTGATGGCCGTGTTACTGGTAGCATTGGTGATGCCGCAGGACATAGCTTTTATCCTGGCAAGAACCTTGGTGCTCTTGGTGATGGTGGTGCTGTAACTACCAATGATCCTGAATTGGCCGCTGCTGTTCGTGCTTTGGCTAACTATGGCTCTCAGAAAAAATATGTTTTCAAATACACTGGCCGCAATAGTCGCTTGGATGAGATACAGGCAGCTGTGCTGGATGTGAAGTTGAAGTATCTGGTTGAAGATAATGCCCACCGTAAAGAGGTAGCTCATTATTATTATGAACATATCAATAATCCGCTGATCACCCTGCCGGATTTGTTGCCCGATGAGCAGAATGCCTATCACCTGTTCCCGATTCTGGTAGCTGGTGGCAAGCGAGATGCTTTGCATGATTATCTGGAGCAAAATGGAGTTGGTACTGTATGCCATTATCCTATTGCTCCACATAAGCAGGAGTGTTACGCTAAGGAAGAATGGAATATGCCTCAACTGAGTCTGCCTATTACGGAGAAACTTGCTGATGAAGAGTTAAGTTTACCCATAGGGCCAGCTATTTCTAAAGCAGATTTTTCAGAAGTCGTCCGTTTGGTAAACATTTTCAAGTGAAAAACGAAATTATTATATGCAAGGTTTTAGAAATAAAATACATAATGTAATAAAGATGATGATGCCTTATGGCATTGTTATTAATAAGCAATTGGCAAAACTGTATGACTTTATGGATAAGTTCGACAGTTTTGATATAGAACACTATATCCCGAATGAAAACATTATTGAAAAGTATAATGTAATTGCGGTTCATGGAACAGGAGGGAGCGGATCCGGTGCGTTGATGGATTTTATGCGTGAAATAGAAGGAAATGCTTGTTTGGGGAAAAGCCAACCATGGGCAAAAGTTCATAAGGCAGGTATCCCTATAGAATTTGATATTTTACGTTTATCAGGAGGCTTGTTGGAAATGTGGAATTTGTGTGATACGAGAAATTATTTTATTGCAGATTCATTGTTCCATAATTCTGTAGATTTGTTTAATTTCAATTTGCAACAAATCAGACCATATATTACAGAAAAAGATTTCGAGCGCTTAGAAAAAGCTGTCTTGTATTTTTTTCACAAACAAGTAGCATTTCTTATAGAAGGTGATGGTATGGTTATGAACTATCATTTATATTATAGTAAAAGGCAACTCTCCCCCAAATTTAGAGGCTATTGGCCAAGCATGATCAACAAAGAAGACTTCCTTTATGAAGTTCAACGCTTATGTTGTGTATTTTTTTCTGTATTGTTTGGTGAAAGTAAAAACATAACTTTAGTACATCCGTTTGCAGACACAGGTTACAGTTTAGCCCAAATGAAGAGGGTGATTCCAAATCTTAAGTTGATAATAATCACAAGAAATGATTGTGACGTGTATGTTCAAGGAACCCTTCTCAAATGGAATCTTTGGTTTAGTGTCGACCAATTCATTAAAAGAAAAGCTTATCTTAATGAAGCGACCGTAATCCCTGATGGATTACATATTAAATTTGAGGATTTAGTTTGTAATTATGATGAAATGAGGGTTAAAATTCTAGAGTATCTTAATATTCCAGAGTCACTCCATCATTCTAAAACAATATTTGATCCTTCTATCTCTATTCAAAACGTGGATTTATACAAGAATTACCCGGAGTTTGAAGAAGATTGCAAGAAAATTATTTCTACATTGACAGATGTAAAATAGTATGGAGAATAATAAGAATAGCAATAGTGAATTTAAAGAATCATTAAAGGCGACATCGTTATTCGGGGGGGTTCAGATATATAATATCTTAATACAGATAATAAGATCGAAGTTTATTGCGGTATTATTAGGGCCTTCTGGCATGGGTGTATATAATCTATACTCCTCTACTATTAATACAATCTCTACCATATCAGGTATGGGGTTAACTAGAAGTGCCGTAAAAAATATCTCTGAGCAGGAGTCTTCAGGCAATAAGAAGGGATTATTTGAAGTTATTGGTGTTTTCCGCAATTTGGTCTGGGGTACTGGTGTCCTAGGTCTTTGTATTTGTTTGTTCCTATCTCCAAAACTAAGCGAATGGACCTTTGGTAATAGAGATTATACCGTTGGATTTATAATTCTTTCATTATCATTATTATTCCAACAATTGACAAGTGGACAAACCACTGTCATGCAGGGGTTACGTAAATATAGGTATATGGCTAAGGCGAATGTGATAGGCAATACCGTGGGGTTGTTGTTTTCTGTTCCTTTGCTATATTTTTATAACGTAAAAGCGATTGTTCCAGTTTTACTATTATCAAGTATTGTTACGCTGATTATTTCTATAAAATTCTATAATAAGATTGATTTAGAAAAAGTCGCAATCCCTAAACAAAGATTCATTAGCGAAGGCAAAAACATGATAATCATGGGTGTTGCGCTAAGTGTAACATCTATGCTAGGCGTGATTGTTGCTTACCTATTAAGAATCTTTATTGAAACACAAGGTGGGCTAGCTGATGTCGGTCTGTTTGCTGCAGGTTATGCAATAGTTAGTACATATGTTGGAATGGTGATGAATGCAATGACTACTGATTATTATCCGAGATTATGTGCCGTTAATAACGATGTTAATAGTCTGAATGAAGTGGTTAATAATCAGATGGAGATTGGTTTTATTATATTAGCCCCACTTATCGTGGTTTTTATTGTCCTAATCAAGCTTATCGTTATAATATTATACAGCGACAAATTTCAATCAGTTGAAGGCATGATGTACTGGGCTATGTTCAGCACATATTTTCAGATGTTTGCATTATGTTTGTCTCATGTTTTCTTGGCTAAAGGTGATTCGAAATTGTTTATAACAAATGAAATGATTTCGAACGTATATACAATTCCTTTTCAATTTTTAGGGTATTATCTTGGAGGATTAACCGGTTTAGGTATAGCTTTTCTCCTAAACTTTATTCTATATGCCCTCCAGGTTTTAATCATTTGCAAGAAGAAATACAGCGTCACTGTTAAAAAGAGTACCTTGATATTGTTTTTTAAGCAGATGCCAGTAATTATTTGCTGTCTATTGTTGGTCATTTTTGCAACCCCAATTATTAAATATTCAATTGGTAGCCTTTTTATTATTTGTTCATTATATATGGCATATAAAGATTTAGATAAGAGGATTGAGATCAAAAATGTAATAAAGCAGATTAAAAGATAGATTATATGCTTCGCAATTTTGGGATAAGTAACATACGAAAAGACATCGATGAATATGTGAGGAAGGCATTTGATTGTATAGAAAGGCATCGATATGACAAAGCAATTAAGTATGCAAATGTTAGTTCCTTCGCACAATATGCATTCTACTTGTCGTATTATGATAAAAGGATAGAGGATATTATTGGATTGTTAGCAAAGGAGGTAAATTGCCCTATTTTTAAACCCTCATCTAATCGAGTTTGTTTCTATGATTTTTTCAGTTTTGACAATCAATGTATTAGTCAGCAATATATTAGGGCGTTCCTAAAATCTGGTGTTGAATTATTATATATCACAGAGCGAGAGCGGACCAATCCTCGCTCACAAGATATTTTTAAGGAGCTTGAATTGGCGGGGAACAAGGTAAAGATAATATATATACCTAAGCATTTAAAGGGGCTGGCAAAATCTCATCTTATTTGCACTGCAATATCGGCTTTTTGCGCTTCTAAGGTTTTTTTTCAATTGTATCCGGATGTAATAGATGCTCTTGTTGCTTTTAAGGCTTTACCCAATTTTGTAAAAAAATACCAAATTAATCTTACGGATCATGCTTATTGGGCAGGCCAAAGTGTATTAGATTTCTCCTTAGAGTTCCGAGAGCATGGGTATAATATAAGTCGTTTTTGTAGGAGCATACCGAGTGAAAACTTAATCTATAATCCATATTATCCCATAGCTAATAACAATAGTTTTGAGGGTTTCCCAGTAGTGGTCGAAGACAAAGTCGTAATTGTTGCAGGTGGATCTTTTTATAAAATTGTCGATAAAAATAATACCTTTATTAGAATTGTAAAAAAACTTTTAGATATAGATCCGAAAGTTGTTTTTTTCTATGCAGGTGAAGGCGAATTATCAGTATTCAAAGATATATTAGATGATGATAATTATAATAATCGCTTCTTTCTAATTGGGTTTAGAAGAGATATTAACGAATTGATAAAAAATTGTGATATACTCCTGAATACGTACCCTTTTGGTGGCGGTCTGATGTTGCAATATGCTGCAATAAATGGGAAACCTATTCTTAACTACGGGAAGGATGCTGAGGCTATTGAAGAATTAATCTGTCAAAAATCGGAGGCCTTGATAACAAGATATGAATTGAAAGATTTCATGGAGTATGCTAAGGAACTCATTTGTGACAAAGATTACCGCTTAGAAGAAGGTGAGAAACTAAAGAAATGTATTATTAATGAAGAAGAGTTTAATAATCGTGTTGCAAAGATCCTTCATGATGAGCCTGAGCCCCCAAGTTTTGCGGAGAATCCGAATGACTGTTTTGATTTCCCTAACATAGATGTCAAAATCCAGTTAAGAGATTATGCGCTTGCTTTAGTACAGAACTTGAGGTTTGAGGCGCTATTATCGAGGCCTTGGTATTCCGCAATTGCTATTAAGCACAAAATTAAATGTCTCATAAAGTAAAAAATCATATGTTTCTAATTAAGAATAATAAAGATGCGTTGATTTTTACTGCAAGCCTAGCGCTGATTCTCATATTGCCATTTCAATTCCAGGTTGTAAAACTTGGACTGCTATTGTTGTTTGTTGTAGCGAGAATGTCGAAAGGTTGTTATGTAAGCCGGTCGTATAAAACGTGGTCGTTAGTATTTATTATTTGGAGTCTTTTACCTATTCTTTTTGGGTATTTATATGGCAATCCTGCCGTTAACGACTATTTCGCACTGTATGCACTTTGGCCTTCTTTATTTTTTATTGTATTTTCATACCTAAAATATGACGATTTCGACATCATTAATAAGGTTATGGTTTTGTCATACTGCATAGTTGTCGGTGTGGGATTAATTGCATTTTTTGATTTTAATTTGTTCATGGTCTCGTCAGGAGAGCTTTTGGCTTATAAGGCTTCGGTCAGAGAAGGATTCCCTTTCATGGCCATATCAGGACCTGGCGTAACAACGGGAATGTATCTGTATTCTTATGTTCTTACGTATGCCATCTTTTCGAGGAAAAAGTCACTGATTATACCCATTTTATTGGGAATTGTATTCATTTTTGCGACATCAAGACGTGTTATTTTTGTTGAAGTAGCATTACTTGTGGTTTTCTCGCTGATATTAATTAGTTATTTTAATAGGAAGCACTTGAATATCTCTGGACTAAATACAAAAAAACTCCTTGTATTAGTCGCGGGTGCGGTCTTACTCTTCATTTTCATTATTGATTATTATTCACTTTTTGAGCTAGATGATATTCTATTATTTATAGATAATATGTCAAACACAAGCGACGCAGAAAGGGACGAACAAGCAGAGAAACTTATTCAAGCATGGTGGGATAAACCATTATTCGGCTGGGGTGCGGGTATTAACGCTCCCGGTAGTGTAAGAAGTAGCATCCCAGGGACATATGAAACTGGATATCATGCTATGCTATTCCGTTCTGGCATAATCGGAATGCTGGTATTCCTGGTCTTGATATATAGGCAACATTCATTAATCATCAAGTCGTGCAAAAAGGCACCTGAAATAATTAGCTATGGAATTCCTCTACTTATAGCTTCTGACATGCTTTTATTAGCAGATGCAACAAATCCTTATAGTACTGCATTTGACTACAGTTGGTGTAAATTTATACCTCTAGCATTCTTGAATTCTGTAATAATTAAACATAGATATTACAAATGAAAAATATTATTGTAATAATACGAGTGTACGATCGTGTAGAAGATTTGAAATATTGTCTACAGATAATCAAAAGAACTTGGCTCGCCTGCAAATATGATATTTGTGTCGTATCAAATGGTAAAAGTGCTGGTTATATTATTCCTGATGAAATCCTAAATTCAGTAGACAGCTCTGTTATTTTAGAAGATAATATCGGGCACTTAAAGGGGAATTCACAACTACTGCTGGCCGGCTTTGACAATGTTAACATATCTTCTTATGATTATTGTATCATATTGGAGGCAGATACGTGGTTGTATACTGATAGTATAATTACTAAGTATATAGATCGTTTAGAAGAAACAGGAGCCGTTTGGGCAAGTGCTCAGTGGTATGATAGATTTTTGTCTTTGGCGACAGATTTCGCTATTGTTAAAACAAGCTTTTTAAAAGATAACCGCGAAATATTTGATTTTAGTACTTTCCCTGAGTGTTATGTTTGTAACTATATTTTAGATAAGGGCTATCAGTTCATTAACATAAAAGAAAACGAAAAAGTATTGATACCTGGGTTCCTGAAGAAATGGCCTTTCGCTCCTAAAGGTAGATTCTATGTGTTTCCTAAGTCTCGAATGGTTACTCATCATATTGAGCATCTAAGAGGTGGTATGCTTGAAAAGAAATCAATGTTCAATACTATAGCGGGCGTGCATTTTTTTTCAGAAGCAAACAAACCTTCATATTTAGTTAGAAATGCAATGATTATTTCACAATTTATGGATGGTCTTATGCCCCGCCGTTCTTGGCTTTGTAAATGTGAAAAATTTGATTATACAAAAGAATATTTGGGCTTCAGAGAAAAATACTTTAAAAAAAGGAAAAAATGAATATTGTTGTTATCGCATATGCTTGTAGAACCTCTGGGGCACTAACAATATATAGCCAATTCATTAAACATCTTGATTATCTAAAGGAGGATGATAATTGGTCCGTTTTTATTGATGAATCAATGGACCATCCTGATTTAGGCTCCAAGGTTAAATACTATTATATTACTGATCATTCTTGGTTAAGGCGTATTAGATATGATAGTGGTGAATTCGAGAAAATGTTGGAATCTCGAGATATTCACCCCGATGTATATGTATCGCTGCAGAATACAGGTCTTGTAACTAATAAAAGACAAGTAATCTACTATCATCAGCCTCTTCCATTATACAATCCCAGGTTGAACATATTCAACGCTGAAGAGAGAAGAATGTTTTTATATTCTAAATTCTATGGTTGGTTTGTAGCGAGAACAATAAATAGTACAACTGATGTTGTCGTTCAAATTCCATATATTGCTGAAGGAGTAATAAAAAAATACGGAATACCTGCAGATAGAGTTCATGTCTTATTTCCTGATGTAGAAAAAATCAATCCTGATGATATTGAAGCTCACAAATTCGAGCAAGACACTATCAATCTATTGTTCCCTGCTGGCCCAATGGTATATAAAAATCATAAATTGTTAATACGTGCTGTGTCTTTTCTTAAACAAAGTAATCCTTCACTTGTAGCAAATGTTAAGGTTTTATTTACATTTGCAGATGATGGAAAGTTGGAGTTGAAAAAACTTTCAAAGGAGTTAAAGGTTGAATCTAACTTTGTTTTCCATCCTGAACTTTCGCACGATAAATTATTATCATACTATAAGGGAGCGGACGGAGTTTTATTCCCAAGTACTATTGAAACACTAGGATTACCTTTGCTAGAGGCAGCCAGCTTTGGCTTACCGATAGTAGTGGCTGACTTGCCATATTCCCATCAGGTATTGCATAATTATGAGGGGGCGTTTTATACAAAAGTTGAATCTGTAGAAACTTGGGCTTCGGCTATAGAGCGTATTAGTACTATTAAAAAACGTTACGGCAGGCTCGTGACCGATGAAGAAAGTTCATGGGGGGCCTTTTTTAGTATTGTAAAAAACAATAAATCCTGATATGAGTTTAGAATTAATGTACATTACCAATAACCAGCAGGTCGCACTTATTGGAGAACAGTGTGGCGTTGACAGGCTGTGGGTTGATATGGAATGGATGGGTAAGGAAGAGCGACAACCTGGAGATACGGTTAAGTCGCACCATACTCTACAAGATATTACGAATTTGAGAAAAGTGTTAACCAGGTCTCAACTTATGACCCGTGTTAACCCGATTCATAATGGTTCAAAAGAAGAGGTAATTGAATCAATAGACCGAGGAGCGGAAGTAGTTATGCTACCCATGTGGAAAACCGTAGATGAGGTTAAACGTTTTGTTGATTATGTCGACGGACGCGCAACTGTCAACTTATTGTTGGAGACAAAGGAAGCTTGGGGAATTCTTAATGAGGTGGTTCTTATACCAGGGATAGATGAAATCTACGTCGGTTTAAACGACTTGCATTTAAGTTTGGGAAAGAATTTTATGTTTGAGTTGCTTGCGGATGGTACAGTCGATGATATTTGTGGAGTTCTTAAAACAAACAAGATTAAATATGGATTTGGCGGAATAGGCCGTATTGGTGGTGGAATGCTACCTGCTGACCATATTCTTGCAGAACATGTACGCTTGGGTTCGCAGATGGTTATTCTTTCAAGAACATTCTGTAATACCAATCTAATTAAAGATTTAGATGAGGTACGAGAAGACTTCCAAAAAGGGGTATATGATCTAAGGGAAGCAGAAAAAAAGTATTTACACTATCCTAGTGAGCAATTATTGGACGTACATGAGCAAGTAAAAAATGAAGTGGCATCTATAGTAAAAAAGATAAAAGAGAGTTGATATGAAGTTTTATTTTTTCATCCGTAGGATTATTGACACGATTATAGCATTAGTCTCATTGATTGTGTTATCACCCATCCTTTTAATTGTTGCAATAGCCATTTGCTTGGAGTCTAAAGGTGGTGCTATTTTTAAACAAAAAAGAATTGGCTTGAACGGAAAACCATACGATATGTATAAGTTCCGTTCCATGGTGAAAAATGCTCAGAATATAGGTACAGGTGTCTATAGTTTTGAAGGCGATCCCAGAATAACAAAAGTTGGTCACTTTATTCGTCGTACTAGCATAGACGAATTACCCCAGTTATGGAACATTGTGAAGGGGGATATGGCATTTATTGGCCCTCGTTCTCCGGTTGTTGGCCATTTCCCTGAGTGGAATTCTCTTAATGATGCTTACAAGAGAAGATTTACAGTTCTGCCTGGTATTTCAGGCTTGGCACAATGCGTTGGACGCAACGATTTCTCCTGGGATGAAAAAGTGAAATGGGATAATATTTATATAGATAAAGTAAGTAAGTATTATATCCTTTATGATATAAAAATGTGGTTTATGACCTTCGCGCGTGTTTTCTCAATGAGCGATGTCGCAGAAAAACAAGAGAACATGGAGAAGAATAAACAGGGAACAATTGGTGACAATAAATAAGACAATTAGATATGGCAAAGACTGATGTTGCAAACAGACTGATCTGGTTCAAAGGTCAGATTATGAACGTTAATGAGGCTATGGTGAATGTGCTTTCACCTACGTCCCAATTTGGACTGAATGTATTTGAGGGTATCCCTTGCTATTGGAATGATGACCAGAAGCAGCTTTATGCTTTTCGCCTGAGTGACCACTATGACAGACTGATCCGTTCTGCCAAGTTGATCCAGCTGGATTGCAAATACACCAAGGAAGACTTCCAGAAAGCATTGGTAGATACCGTCAAGGCTAATGAATATGACGAGAACCTTAGTGTACGTCAGACGTTGTTTGTGGATGGTTTTGGCAGCTGGGGTAGTGAAGGCCCTGTTGAGATGTTTGTGGCTCCTATCCCTCGTGGCCGTACTGCCGCAGAGTATAATAAGAAAGGATTGAACTGCTGCTTTACCTCATGGAGAAGAATCAGTGATGAGAACCTGAGTCCTCGTATTAAGTGTGGTGCCAACTATATCAATAGTCGTGTTGGCCAACGTGAAGCTTTGCGCAATGGTTATGACACCTGCATCTTCTTGAACGAAGTGGGCAAGGTCGCTGAAGGCCCTGGCAGTTGCTTCTTTATGATTAGAGGTAACCAGTTGATCACTCCTCGCTTGACGGATAGCGTTCTGGAGAGTATTACTCGCGATACGGTTATTAAGTTAGCTGTTGAAGAGCTTGGAATGGAGTTCGTTGAACGTACCATTGACCGCACGGAGGTTTATATGGCAGATGAGGCATTCCTCTGTGGTTCTGCCATGGAGGTGACTCCTATTTATACTGTTGACCGTTATGCTATTGGTACTGGTGAACAAGGCCCTTGGACAAAGAAGATTCACTTGAAGTATCTGGAGGCTGCACAAGGAAAACTGGAGAAGTATCAGGATTGGTTGACTCCTATTTATTAAGTACAATTTACAAAAAAAATGAAAGTAACGTTTATAACAGGTCATCTATGCAAAGAGCGTCATGCCCTTTTGAATGAGTTGGCTCTTGATTTAGGTGAAAATGGAGCAGAAGTTACGGTGATAACAGGATTCCCATCTCGCCGTATCTCGGAAGAAGTTAAACAATATTATCTTGAGCACCCTATAGAACAAATATCCGACAAGGTGGTTGTTCGTAGAGTTGGCAGTCGTGGTGGTGAGGGTAATGGCTTGTTTGACCGTATGATTAAATATGCCAAACTCACTTGGACCATCTATAAAGAAGCGAAGAAAACCCCCACAAATGTGTACTACATCTATAGCTCCCCTTTCTTCCTTGGTTGGATGGGGGCAAAGTTGGTGAAAATTGCTCCGACAGTATATAATGCCCAAGATCTGTTCCCTGACACACTTATCAAGATTAAGGGGTATGGGGAAGGAAATCCAATGATTAAGTTCTTCCGTATGATGGAACGCTGGGTGTACCGAAAGAATTCGCGTATCATTACTATCTCGGAAGAAATGAAGCGTTCCATTATGTCGCAAAAGTGCCCTGCTGAGAAGATTGATGTAATTTACAATTGGGCAGATACAGAAACCTTGCACCATGTGGCACGTGAGGATAATAAACTGATGGACGAGTTGAGCATACCAAAGGACAAGTTTATCGTTTCATACGCAGGCGATATTGGCCTTTTCCAGGGATGGCCGGTGATTGTTGAGGCAGCCAAGAGAGTGCATGCGGTTAATCCCGACATACTTTTTGTTATTATAGGAGCCGGTTCGTTTAAGGCACAACTTGAAAAACAAGTGGCAGAAGAGAAACTGGATTTTATTGAAATACGTCCTATGCAACCTGCTTCACGCTGTGCTGAAATCTATAGCATAGGTGATTTGGAATTGGTATCTATTGAGCCGGGGCTTTCAAAGATGGCATTACCTTCTAAGACCTTTGTGATTATGTCTTCTGGTTCTGCAGTTCTATCGTTGGTTGATCAAACCAGTGATATAGCTCAGCTTATAAAGCAAAAAGATATGGGCTATACCTTGGAGCATGGTGATCCTGAGGCCTTGAAGAGTGTTATTCTGGAAGCCTACGAAAAGCGTGAGCACCTGGCTCAACAAGGAAAGAATGCCCGTAAGTTTGCAGAAGAGAATGCGGCTAGAAAAACTCAGACAAGAAAATACTTTGATGTGATTTGTGGACTTGTAAAATGAAACAAGTTGATGTTTTCTTGAGAGTTGTTCGTTTAGGGGTAGGAAAGCCTGCTATCGTTCAATCTGGGGAAGTTGATTGGGAATCCCTAAAGACCCTTGCTGATAATCAAGGGCTTTTGGGAGTCTTTATTGATGGAATAGAACGATTAACTAATAATATCCGGCCAAGAAAAGAATTATTGTTAGAGTGGATTGGTGAAGTGTTACAAGCATATGAGTACCGCTATGAGACGTATACTAAAACTATAGCTGAGTTAGCTAGTTGGTATAATACTCATGGTTATAAAATGATGATACTCAAAGGATACACCTGCTCCCTGGATTGGCCCAAGCCAGAGCACAGGCCTTGTGGCGATATTGATATTTGGTTGTATGGTAATCAACAAAAAGCAGATGATGCCTTGGCTCTGGACAAAAAGATTAAGATAGACAAATCTCATCATCATCATACTATTTTCAATTGGCGAGACTTTACGGTTGAGAACCATTATGATTTTATTAATGTTCATCACCACAGGTCTCATAAGGAGTATGAAAAGATACTGAAAGAATTAGGGCAAGACGATTCTCATTATATAGAGGTTTATGGTGAGAAAGTTTATTTACCTTCTCCGGATTTGAACGCTCTATTTTTAATTAAACACTTAATGTTGCATTTTGCCTCGGAGGAGGTTACAATACGCCAACTACTCGATTGGGCTTTCTTTGTAGAAAAGCATTATAAAGAAGTAAAGTGGGATTGGCTCATGGAAGTATTGAAAGATAATGGAATGGTCCAAGCTTTTCATATTTTCAATGCAATATGTGTGGAAGAATTAGGTTTTGAATCTAGTTTATTTCCACATATATCATATTATCCTTTTCTTAAAGAAAGGGTATTAAAAGAGATTATTCATCCCGAGTTTAACGGAGTAAAACCTCGCAGTATTATACACCGTGCCATTTTTAGATTTAGACGATGGCGGGCAAATGCATGGAAGCATCAATTGTGTTATAATGAGAGTTTGGGAAGTGCTTTCTTGAGTGGGGTGTGGAATCATATACTTAAACCATCTTCGATATGAATAGTTGTTTGGTAGAAAGACTTCATGAGTTCATGGAAAACGAAGCAAGGTCTTGTTCAATGGATTTCGGATGCATAACACCTCTTTATGTATATAGAATGTGGGGAGGGGAATACCCTATTGAAGAAATAGAATCTGCGTTGGATATTGTATGTAAAAACTTATAAGCTGATGAGTTTAGTAAAAAAAATACTATTGTGGCTTAATTTTCCGCGGTTCTTGCCACACCTCGCGCTTTTTTATTTGAACTATAAAAGCTGTTGTGATGATGTTAGGAATACTTTAAAGATGCACCACACCCCCCCC
>Ga0247609_10003321_pt1 | contig 16366 bp, 1 predicted proteins | sample 172DNAGHGlowgp2_FD_193487 | JGI IMG/M metagenome (GOLD analysis project Ga0247609, IMG submission 193487) | Sheep rumen microbial communities from Palmerston North, Manawatu-Wanganui, New Zealand - 1728 DNA GHGlow gp2 | ecosystem: Host-associated > Mammals > Digestive system > Stomach > Rumen ...
TATTTAAGTTGGGATTTGGGGATTGGGGATTGGGGATTGGGGATTGGGGATTGGGGATTGGGCCAATCCCCCAATCCCCAATCCCCAATCCCCAATCCCCAATCCCCAATCCCCATTTGAATGTTCAATTTTAACTATTTTATATTTATTTAAATAAGTTTAAATAAGTATTATTAATGATTTATTTTTTCTTTTTTAATTATAATTTTTCCATTTATATTTTCAATTTCTTTTTTTACTCTCTTTAAATCTTATTTCTTTTTATAATAAAAATAAATGTTTATATAATGCTAGTCATATAAATATGTATATATTTTTTTAAATATTAGTTTTTATATCTAATAATAAGAATAATTATCATATAAGAAAATTATAGTTATATAAATTTGCTTTCCTCTATATTTTATGTCTTGGCCTTGGCTTTGGCTTTGGTATTTCATCATCATCTAAAGTTATAGATGTTATTAATTGATAGAAATTAAATATATTAGATATTGATAAATTTAATGCTCCGAATTCTTCATTTATAATTTGTTCTATTTCTTTTATTTCAATTTCATTGATATTCCATAAATTAGATTTGAATAACTCAGATATTAAACTTCTATTTTCTATTTCTTCTGTATTATCATTCAAAATTAAATATCTTAACATATATCTTTTTATAGCCTTAATTAAGTTTTCTTTTTTTTCATAAATTTGATTTTTATTCTTTATATCATTTTTATTAAAATTTGATTTATATTTATTATCAAGATTATTAATACATTCATCAAAAGATAAATCTTCTAATATTAGAAAAACTTTAATTAAGTGGCATATTTCCAATTCTTTCCCTTCTCTATTTATAAAATTTATGAAATCTTTTGAAATTTTATTATCTTCAGGTAAATCTTCTAATATTTTAATAATCTTTTTATTTCTATCATTTTTATTTTTATTTAAATAAAAAAATAGATATAAAAAAGAATTGAAGAAATTTTTATAATCATTAATATCTTTTTCTTTCAAATTAGAATTATAATAAATATTAACTTTGTTTTGTTCATCATCAGTTAAATCTCTGTGAGAATAATTAATATTGAAAATTGTTATTTCAGAATTAATATCAAAATTGTATGAAATAAATCTTAATCCATCTTTTTTAAATAAGCATTTTCCAGATAATATCAATTTAGCTAATTCTTTTTCTATGGAATCAAAATCATAAATAAATGAATTATATTTTATATAATTAATAGTTCCATCTTCTTTAAATATATCTCTTCTTGAATATTTTCTTATTATATTTTCTAAGTCAATATTTTCTAATGATAATATGTTTTCTTCTATGGCATCTTGAACAAATATTTTCTTCTGCAAATTATTTAAATATAAATAATGAATGCTATCTTCACCTATTGATGGAATTATGGATTGCAAAAACTCATTTTGCCAAGAGATAAACTTTTGATAAGCTGCTGTAATGTAAATTCCATAATCTAATTCACTATCATCATTAAAGAAATAAAGTAAAGGAATATCTTTTTCTAATTCCTTATATTTTATTTTTTTCAAGCTTTTGTAAAATGAAGTATCTCCTTTTATTTCTTTCATAGCACTTTTAAATTTATCAAATTTTTCTTTTATGTTCTTAAATATTGTTTCATTTGATAATATTTTATTTTTAGCTTCATCTCTAGTTATTTTATTAGAATAGTGATCAATCATAAAATTGCTGAAATCATTAATATCAGGAAGATATTTTAATTTTTTGATATTATTATTATCTAATAGTAATTGGCTTATTAATGGATATTTGTTTTTAAATGCTTTATGATTTATTTTTTCTATTTGTCTTAGAAAAGAATTTATATTTTGATATTTTGTAGTTATAAAATATTTAAAAAACGGATATTCTTTTTCTGAATATTCTTCAACAGGAGCCAATTCATTAATTATTATTTTTATATTATTTTTATCTAATTGTGCTTGCTCATAATTTCTTTTAATATATTTTACCTTATAGCTATCATATTCATTTATGCATTCTTTAATTATATTTTCAATTTTATCTTCAAAATTATTTCTTTCTTCTATGGTTTGGAGATATTCACAATTTTTTAACAATTTTGATAATTTTGTAAATATTAAATTCATAAAGATTTCAATGGATTGAATTGATTTTTCTTTTAATGCTTTTTCTAATAATAGCCAATTATTCTCAATTATTTCAAGTGGAGTCAAATCTTTAATTAGACAATTTTTTTTTAAATCTTCTTCAGAAATATATCCTAAGCAATTTGAATAAAATAAATGAATATGTAAAATAAAATTTAATAGTCTAAGTCCAATTTTGCTTAAATTTCTAACTCTTTTATCAGAATTCATAAATAAATTTTTTTCTATGATATTCAATCCAGGGTTTTCCTTACTTAAAATAGGCTCAATTACATCTTTTATATATTCCTTATATGTTTTATTTGGCATAATTTCATATGTTAATTTATAATTATTTATTTCATTTTCCCTTTCTTTTTCATCCTTAAAAATTCTATAATGACCTTCTCTTGGAATTAGATAATATTCATCTCCTTTATTTCCAAAGCCTATTTTTCCTTCGCATTTAGGACATATTAATTCTTTATTATTTAATGATAAATTATTATAATATAAGGAATAATAATATCCACATGAACAAACATAACAACCTTTATCTTTTGGATAATATTTAAAATGATTTTTTATTTCTGATAAAGTATCTAAATGTAAATCCTCTGAATTATAGTTTCCAGGAATGAAATTTTTTTGAAGTGTAGATATAACATTTTCTTTGATTAAATCGGCATATAAATTATTATTATAAAATAAAGTTTGAGCACATAGACGAAATCCATATAATAAAATAATGTGAAGATTTGAATCAAACATTTCTTTTCTTATCAATTTTGGTTTCAAACAACTTTCAAAAGTTTCTTTGTTAAAATATAATAATAATAAATTATTTAAATTCTCATTATATAAAGATTTTTGGGTAATATATAATTTTGAAAAGTCGAAAAAATTAGCAAATTCCTCTTTATTATTATCAATATAATTTTTAAATTCTATATTAGATATTATTTTATTTATTGTTACTGAAATAAGTAAATCTAATTCAATATATCTTAATGAATTTTTTGAATTAGGTTCATCAGCAAATTTATTTTTTCTTTGCTCTTCGAATAAATTACAAACATCTAAATAATTTGAATATTTATCTTCGGAGTCTAAAGGAAGAAAATGAAAAATTAGCATTTCATTTCTATTTTCATAATTCCAACAATTAAAATCATTTTGAAAATTTATTTGTCTAGTTTCGAAGTTGAATTCTCCAAATTCAGAATTATTAGCCATGAGACTCAAGAATAATTTTAATATATATAATTTAATAATATTCCTAAATTTTTCATTTAATGAATTTAAACTATTTATTATTATATTAATATCATTTATGAATTGTCTTTCTTCTTTTAAATAATAAATGAGATAACTTAAATATATTTTTATATATGATATTGAATATAATTTACATAAATTATAATTCTTTTTATTTGTTTTTTCTTCAATCTCTTCATTTAAATAAGAAATTGCTTGCTTAAAAAGTTTTAAAGGTTGATCAAAAACTATATTTGGTTTTTTTTGTGATTCTTCATAAGTTTTAAAATGTTTTTTCAGAATTTCATTGCTTGAAGAAGGAATATTTCTAAAATATAAATTTAAATTTAATTCATAATAATTAAGCAATATTTCATCTAAAAAGGGTTTATTACAATTATTCAAATTATTTATTATCTTTTCATAATCCTCAGGTTTATTATCCAAATTATTTTCCAAATTATTTTTCAAATTATTTTCAATATATTCTACTGATATATTAATTAAATTAGATTCCTCTATAATTGAATTAATTATATTTGAGCAATTTAATATAAATTCTTCTTTTTGTAGTATTTTTTCTAATATAAATTCATGAGTTATTTTGTTCTTTTTATATTCATTGGATAATACTAAATTTATTATTTTTGAAAAATTAGTATTTCCATTTAAATTATCAAATAAAAATTGTATTAATTCATCTAAGTAATTTTGCAACTTTTTATTATCATCATTATTTATTTCAAAATTGATTAAATTATATAATTTACTTGTATTTTCTTCATTGTTTATATTCTTGATATAAAATATATTTAATATTTCTATAAATTCTTCAAAAGAAAGTAATATTTTTGAAAATAAATTTTTATTTGAATTTAGCATATTAGAAAAATGTATTATTTCTTTACAATGATTTATGTTGTCCAATAAATTTTCATTATTAAAAAATATTTCTTTATTATTTAATAAAATTTTGATTAAATATTCAATAATATATAAGAATATTTCATTATTATTATAAGAATCTTGCAAAATTAGATTTGTTTTGTCATCTTTAATATTGTTATTAAAAATTGATTTTATTTTTTCATCTAGATTATACAATTTTATTTTTGTATCCAAAATGGAATATATTGTTAATATTCCTCTTATTTCATTTTTATAACAATCTACCCAATTAATGGTATTTGAAACTAATTTTAATTTTTCATCTAATGATATATTTTCTCTTTTTTTATATTTATCATTATTTAATTGCACCATAAATAAAAACAATTTTTTTATTGATTTTACATTTGCTTGTCTTTTTAATTTATTATTCTTGTTTTCAAATTGTTCTTTTATTTCTTTTTTAATAAAAGATGTGCAATAATCATCAATTAATAAATTATATATTTTTTTATTTAATTCTTCATTATTTTGAATTATATTATTTATTTTCAAAATAAAATCCTCTTTATCTAATTCAGAATTGGTTTGGTTACAATAATCCTTTAATTTGCTCCAAAATTCTTCAAACTTATCACTTTTATTTATTATATCTGAATCTTTTAAAGAAATCCAATCTTTTCTAAAATTCCTTGTGATATTTTCTGATACAAATTTTATTGTATTTTCCATTATGTTATAATCTCCATTTTTTTTTAGAAATTCTTCTAAAAATATTTTCATAATTTTTTTTAAAACATTTTCATTTATCTCTTTTTTATATGCAATTAAACTTGACATAAAACTATTTTCAAATTTGAAAATAAAATCACTAAATTGTTTATGATTAATAAAATAATTTTTAATCATTGTTATCATATCAATATCTTTTTCTGTGCCAAATTCTTTTTCTAATTCATCTTCATTATTTTTTACCTTTTTTATATTAAATAATTTATTAATTATTCTATTCAATTTTTTCTTAAGATATTCAAATATCAATTCTTTGATTTCTTCATTATCTTTTATAAATAATAATAATTCATGATTATTCTTATTCAAATTCATTAAATGCAAAGAATTATTGTTATCATTTTCAATTAATAAAGAATTATCCATTATTCTCTCAAATCCTTTATTTATAATATATTCAAATATTTCTTCTTTTTTTAATTTGAAAATTTTGTCAAATGGAATTGAATATTTTCCATTTAAATTGTCTATAAATATTTGAGAAAAGCTTGATAAATTAGAAATTGTTTCTTTTAAGCTTTTATCATTAGTTTCTTTAGAATCTTTTAAATCATTTTTAAATGTTCTTTCTACATGAACAATAAAAATAAATATCTTTGTTTTATTAAATTCTTTTTCTTTATTTTCAACAATGAATTTTATGTAATTAATAAAATTATAATAACCAGGAATGAATTGAATTATACATATTTTATAAATGTCATTTTTAAACAAATCATTTATTTCTCTTTCTAATTCCATTTCTGAATTTAATTCTGAAATTTTTATTATTTTTATTTTTTCATTTTTATTAATTTCAAATTTAAGACTTCCATTTTTAATATTATTTAAATCATCAATAGCTTTTAAATCTTTTGAAAAAGTATATACTACGTTTTTTGTATTGTTGGTGTTTTTTAAGAAATTTGATAAATTTGAATGATCATAAGATATATAATAGTCAATTATTTTTTCTTTTAATATAAAACTATTATTAAATATAAGAGGAATAATAATGTCTAAAGGTAATATAGGAGCTATTTTCGACAAAACATTATTCATTAATTCTTCTTTTTTAATTCCTTTTAAATTGTCATAATAAATAATTCCTTGAATTTGCTCTAATCCACAATTAATTAATAAATTATTTAGATTATAATTAATTATTTCATTATTATGACTAAAAGAAATTAAATCATTTAATACTTTTTTTATTTTTATTGATTCTTCTATAAGTTCTTCACTTAAAAGATTTTTATAACTAATAATATGCTTTTCAAATACATTAACAAATGGTTCCTTTTGCTTGAAAATTCTATTAATGTCAACATTTACAATACATTTGAATTTTTCATGAACTTTAGTAAATATATTTATTACTGAGCCATTTGAAATACTAACAAAGTTTTGGTTATTCATTAATCTGAAATTTTTACAGAATAAATCATATAAACTATAATAAAAGCAATCAAAATCTTTTAAGATAATTATTCCACCTTGATTTATATAAAATTGAATTTCATTTATTATTTTCAAATGATATTCTTCATTGTTAGCATCATCTTTAAATTGACTTCCAATAAAAATTTTATAATTAATATCTTTTAAAATTGATGATAATAAATATTGACTCTCTGAAAAATTGGAAAATAACAAAAGATTATTACTGCCAAATTCATTAATACTTTCTTTTATTATTTTAAGAAAATCATATTTATTTTCATAATTAAAATTGGGATAAAATTGACAAAATATTTTTTTTAAAATTTCAAATGAATTAAATTCATTCTTAATTTCATTAGAAGATTGAAAGCCTGCCAAATTTTTTTCAATACTTTCAATTCCTATTAAAATTATATCATTTTCTCCTTTAATAAGTTCTTCTTTTGATAATAATTTGAATGAGGCATATTTAATCAATTCTATAAAGTCCTTTTTTCCATGAAAATTTATTTTATTTTCGTAAGTATTTTTATATTGGTAATAAGCTTTAGCTAAATTTTCAAAAAAGATTTTATATTTTGCAATAATTTTTTTATCAATAGATTCAACAATATATAAAGCATCATTAACGAAATCCTTTTCATCAGAAGGAGGTTTTGATACGCATAAACTTTTATTAATTTTAAAATCTTCAATATCCATATTTGATATTCCAACAAAGGAAGCACATTTATTAGAATCTTTTATTTTATCTTCAAAGACCGAATATATTTTCTTTTTATTGGTTTTTGATGATATATTAATTTCATCATAAAATATTACAGGTAAATAATTTTTGCTATCTTTATCTAAGCTTTTATTTTTATCACTTAAATCTGAAAATATTTTTTCCATATCTTTATGATTGGAATTTTCAAGAAAAGAAAATAAAATTATTTTTGGAAATATTTTGAAAAGAGGATTAGTAGACCAAGACCCGATCATTGATTTATATATTAATTCAAAGCATAATGATTTATCATTGCCTGATTTATCAATAATAAATATTGGAGTTTTAGTATTTATTGCACAGAATAATGCAAAGCAATTTTCCAGTAATTCTTTACTTTTTAAAGTTCCTTTTGGGACTTCTAAATTATTAAAAATAAAATTTTCTTCATAATTAGGAATTTTGAGGAAATCTCCATTAGGAATTATTTTATTTAATAATTCAACTAATTTTTCCCTTATATCCTTATCAGAAATTCTTAGATAGTAACAAATGAAAACTGATAAATTGATTGAATTTATATGAAAATCAAATTCTGTAAGTTGATCATATGAAACAATTGGTGATTCCTCTTTAATTGTGTTAAATAATTTTGCTCTAAGTTTTAAATATTTATAGAAAAATTTATATAATTTATTGCATCTAGCAATATCTCTTAAAGATACTGTGGATATTTCAAATTTATCTTTTATGAAATTTTGTGCTACAATTATCATATTTTTTGCCAAATCTTTTATCTTAGTAAATTGCTCTTCTGTTAATTTTTCACCATCTGATATTGATGATATTCTTTTAATTGTATTTATTACTATGAATTCAATATATGTTTTTTCATCTTCTTTGTTTATATATCCAAAATTAAATACATAATTATATAATGAATTTGGAAAAGGATTAACATTATATGCTAATTCTTTACCATCATTGTCTTTTAATTTTTTTTCTTTAAATCTATAAGGATTACATGCAGCAATAAATATAATAGTTTCAGGTAATTTTTGACCAAATATTGAATGCTTACAAATTAATTCAGTGATAAGTGCTGTAGATTTGCTTCTATTTATTTGGTCTAAAAATACCACTATTTTCTTTTTATTATAAAAAATACCTCTTAATTCATATTTTTCTTTCTTTTTTTGTTCTTCTTCTTCCAATTTTTCAGCATCAATTTTTATATGATAGATAAAATTAACAATATCTTCATCTAAAGTTTCTTCATTAAGACTTAACATTTTTATTTTGATTGAGGATTTATTAATAATTAATTCAAATAATTTTTTTATAAGAGATGTTTTACCACATCCAGTTTCCCCCATTATTATTAATGGAATATTTGCTCTTATTCTAGTTAATATTAATAACATCTTAATAAAATTGTCAGGAGTGATAATATAATTACCAACAATTTCTTGTAAAGATAATTCTTTTTTGTCTTTTTTATCCTTTGTAAAGATTGGATTTTGAAGAACAAATAAATTTTTTAACTCCTTAAGAAAATCTTCGTGCTTATATAGTTTATAATTATCATATGATTTAAGGATTTTTACTTTGATAAAATCTTGTAATTGTAAGAATTTTTGATATTCCTTATCTTCAGGTGCTTTATTAGTTATAATAGTAAATAAATCTTGAAATCCTTCATGGATATAAAACAAAGTCTGATTAAGCTTATTAAAAGAAATAAAATTATTTTCATCATTAATATTATTGGTATTCATAGATAAATTTGCATTATCCTTTTTATTTATCTTATAATTAGGAATTTTTGCGATAAAATATTCTGTTTGCTTTATTAAATTATTTACAATAATTTTTCTAATTTTAGATAAATTCTTTTTTTCTTGGTATAAATTAAAGGAATTAAGAAAATAATTTTTATTAAATTCTTTCAATTTTGAAGCTAAAACATCTATAAATAATTTTATTTGATAATAAGACATATTTTTTCCTTTAATTATATTAAAAATTAATTTCTCACATTCGTCTTTCGATAAAGTTTTATCATTTAAAGCCGATTTTTCAAAATTTTTACAAACTTTTTCTTCTATATTGACTGTTACAGATAAAGAACGTGCCGTTCTTGTCATAATTTGAGTATCCAAGTCAATATCATCTAATTTATCATTGGATAATAGTTTGAGATAATTACATACAATTTGAATATTTGAGTCAATAATTTGAGGAGCAATTAAAGGCTCTAAATTATTAATATTTATTTTATATTGCTTTTTTGATGGTATTAAAGCCAAAATATTCAATGTTGAAAAAAAATTAATATTAAAATTAGGTATCTCTATTTGAATTTCTGTATCATCTAATAAATAGAAAATATCCTCATTTACCTTATATAATTTTGCAGTTATAAACCAAAAAAGAAATTCTTCCATTATATCAATATTTTCAGTATCAAATAAATCTAAATGAATAGAAGTTTCCTTTCTAATAGATAATTTTTTTAATCTTTCAATTATTTCTTCTCTTTTTAAACAACCTCCTAAAGGAAAGTAAATATAATTTCTTTTTTTATTTAAAATATTGTTTTTAATTTTTTCTGATTTTCCTAAACCTCCTTTTTCTGAACTGACAATTTCAATATTATCAGAATCATTAATTAATTGCATTTTAATTTCATTTTTTATATCAGAATCAAATTTTTTACACTTAATGACTGTTAAAAATGTATTTATATCTGTGTTCTGATTAGTATTAATGAAAATCAAACAAGAATTCATAATTCCATTAATTTCATACAAAATTGAATTTAATATATTTATTAAATATTTTTTTGTATTTGGCTCCAATAATTCTATCCCACCTATTATAAAACATGAATGAAAGTCGCATAATATTGCTCTATATAAGAAAGCTGTTATTTCCCCATTTGTTATCTCCTTATTGCAAAATAAGATATTTTGGGCATTTGGGGAATTTCCTGTTAAATATTTATATAATTGGAATATTTCTTTTCCAAGGTTAAAACATGAATATGAATATAATCCTCTATATTTTTCAAACTCAATATTTGATTTAATTATATTTTTTTCATAAATTTCATCTAATGAAATTTCATTTAATGTTAATAGTTTTTCGAAATAATTAATACAATTATATGTTATATCTTCATATTCAACTGAGCCTTTTTCCCATATATAATCTTCTATTATGTTTTTTGCTGTGCTATTTGTTATAAATTTAAATATTTGATAAATATAATAATTATCATTATTATCATTATCATTTTTCTTATTCAAATAATTATATATATAATTAAATTGCTTCCCATAAATATATCTTATTATCTTATTATTTTTATAAGCAATTTTTTGACTAGTTAATAATTCATTTAAAATATTATTTAAGAAATTCACTGCTTCTTGAAGATGCATTCTTTTTTCTTCTTTTATGAAATTTGATGAAATAATAATTGTTAGAATATTATTATAATTAGTTACTTCCATTTTTATATCAATATTATTAAAATAACCATTATTATATAGATTATTAAGTATAATATATATATTTTCTATTCCTGACATTAATTCTATAAAATCCTTATACTTTATATAAATTTTATTTTTATTTTTATCTTTAAGATATATATCAAAATCATTATTTATTTGGATATACTTTTTTAATTGCTTTAGATTTTCTAATTTTATATTTTTATTTATTACTGATTTTTCCGACTGATTATCTTCTTGATTTTCTATTTCAATTTGATAATAACCTTCAAAATAATTTTTCTTCTTGCTAGAAAAAATAAAAAACGATTTTTTACAAATATTATTTATTTTGAACAAATAAATATTTTTAATGTCGAATCCGTTGTATATGAAATCCTTAACATTATCATAATAATAAAAAAAACTATTGAAATAAGAAATATAATTCATGTTTTGTGAAAATTGAGTATTAATTTTTTGAATTAAATCAAAATCTGTCATATTATTTATTTCATTATTATTCTTTAAAACACTCATAAATTTTATACAATTTTCAATTTTTAAAATATTATAATCTGAGATATATTTATCATCAATGTTTTTTAAAACATTTATCATAATTCTAATATCTTCAAAAGATTTTGTTAAAAGAAATTCAGTACTTTCAGGACACTTTTTGAATTTTTTGAATAATTTTGCATAATCATTATCTGAATCTGAATTATCATACTTAATATTCAAAATATTAAGAATATATAAATAAAATTTTGTTATCTTTGTATTTTTTAAATTTTCTATTATATTAATTGAATTATTTATTGATTCAGAAAATTTTTCTTTTTTGACATTCATTTGTTGTATAAATATTTTAAATACTTTATAAATGGTCAAAAAATTGTCTTTATTTACCAATAAAATTAGAGAATTAATAAAATCATCATTTTTATTTTCTTCTAATTTATTTAAAAAAAATTTCATTATATTAAAATATTTTTCTTCAGCTTTATATATATTGTCTAAATATTGTATTGTTTCTTGTGTCTCAATATTATTTACCTGTTCAATTTTATTAAAAAATGAAATAATTTCCTGTTTTCCTTCCAAATCTAATAAAAATCTTATAATTATTTTAATTATTAGTTTGTCTTTAATAGTTTTTATATTGTTTAATTGTTTCAATAAACTTATAAAGCTTTTAATAATATCTAAATCTTCTTTTGAATATTTTTCTTCTTTTAAACTTAATCTATTTTCTTTTATATTAAATTCATTTAATTTAACTAATAATTTATAACTAGATTGAGTAACACCATATACATTCAATAGTTTTATACTAAATTCAATATTTTTTACTTCATTACATTTTTGAAGATTTTTCTTAATACTTTTAAGGATTAGTGATAATTCCATATTTTTACAACCAATTAAATCAATTAAATTTAATAAATTGTTAATCACATCTATTATATTTAATTTTTTGTCTAAAATCATAAATAAATCATTCATAATTTTGTCTTTATTAGATATATCAATTTGAAATACATTATATATTGTCTCTAATTCCTTTGATAAACTATCTTTGTCATTTATAATTAATTCTGAAAACCCATTTAATATATCTTTGTCAAGATATTTAATTTCTCCTTCTGTTATTACATCTTTAAAGTTATTAATTTTTGCTTCAAACATTTCAATTATTTCACTATCTGATTTATTACATTTGTTTTGGCTGTTTAAAAGTAATAAATTAAATATTTTACTATCCAAATAATTATTTCTTTCATTTGCTTTATTTAAATATTTCAAATATTCTTGATATGCTCCTTTACTATTAATGATTTCTTTTAAAGTTTTTGTTTTCAACTCTTCAATCTCTTTTGATAATATTTTAATTTCATTCTTTTTAGAATTTGGTAAATATTTTTCAAAATATTCTCTTATTTTTTCTAAATTTAATATGAATTTATCACATTCCAATATATTATCATTAATAGATTTTAAAAATTGTTCAATATATTGCTCTCCAAAAAGATGAGTTAGCAATTGTATTCTATTAAATAAAATATTTTCCTTTTTACTATCATAAAATTTCTTAATTAAATGATAACTAAGATCTCCAATAGGTATTTTTGGAAGTATTTTTTTTGCAGAATTAAAAGTAGTTTTGTAGTAATCGCTTCTGCATATTTTAGAATCATAAATATATTTATCAAATATTAATATCTTTAATAATTTAAATTTATCAGATTCCTCTCCACTTAATTCAAAAACATCTTTTTCTTCTATTTTGTTTTTGTTTAAAAATGATAAAATTTTATCATTTCTTATTCCATATTGTAATAACAATGAAAAAATATTTAGATCTATATTATCATTATTTTTTGCAAAATATTTTTCAATTATTGAAATTAAATTTGGACTTAATGATTCCTTTTTACTTTCCAATAATATAGTCAAAATTTTTATAACAAAATCTTTACTTGTTTTAATTTCTAAATCTTTATTTATTTTAATTTCTAAATCTTTAATAAAATTAGATACATTAAGTTTATTTGTATCTAAATAAATAATAAATTTTATAAAAAGCTCAGTATGCTCATTTAATTCTGCATTTGAACTCTTACTGCATTGAACTAATAATTTTTTTTGAATATTCGTTAGAATATCTGATTTATAATATTCATATTTTTTATCTTCATAAAGAAGCTCAAATAATAAATTAAATTGCTCAAGATTTTTCGGTAAAGAACAAATATTATCAAAAAATAATTTTTCTTGCGATTTAAATATTAATATCCAATTTATATCTTTCCATTTTTCTTTAAATTTATCATCTATGGAATCAATTTTTATTCCATTTAATATATTAATATCACGATATATTGCTTTTTCATAATTATATTCCTTATAATATGTATTTTTAGTGATGAATTCTAATAATTCTAAATTTTCAAAATTTTTGTTTTTAGAAAAATCTAATCCTATTTTTAAAACTTCTTTATTCATATTATTATTCAATTTGAAATCATTATTATATTCTCTTAATATAAATATTATATTATTTAATTGTATGCAATTATTTAAACTAATTTTAACTTTAAATTCGAAATATTTCTCAAATGTAGAAGGAGAAAAATATAAGAAGTAAACCTGTTCATTTTTTTCATATAAAAGCAAATCTAAAATTAATTTAAATATTTCATCAAGATTATCATTTTTTTTAGGCTCAACAATTTTATCTATTTCTATGATATTTTCTTCTTCTATATCATATTTATTTTTTATTCTTTCTTTGTTCTCATCTATCAGTTTCAAAACTTCCAAAAAATCATTATTGCAAGAAATACAAAAAACTAACTCTTTATAATTAGAAGTAAATTTAGTCATTTCTATGATATATTTTATTGGTAGTTTTATGCCCTTAAATTCACTAAATCGTTTTATTAAAGCATGATACAAATGCAAATTTATTATATTCATATCAAATATTTTATATATTTTATCTTTTTGATAAAAATAATAAAAATATAAAGATAGTTTACTTGTTCTATCATAGAATATAAATTTTTCTCTAATATTTAAATCATCAGCTAATATATCTGATCTTATAATAAGATTATTGACCTGCTTTTCATTATCTATTTTATCTATTATAGAATCTTCACTTAAAGTGATATCACCCAATTTATCTGGTTCAAATAATTCCAATTGTTTTATTAATAAATCTTTTATATTCATTGCTTCTACAAAAACAGACATATATAATTGAAAATCATAAGTTTCTACTTTTGATAAGTATTTTTGGGCAGTTTCAATTAAGATTCTATATAATCTTATTTTTTCATCCTCATTTATTTTAATTTTATTTTTAATTACTTTCATAAATAAACCAAATTGTTGTGAATATGTAAGATAGCAATTTTTAGGAGGCATTATATCTCTAAAAAATTGTTTTATAGGTTCAAAATTAAAAAAAAACATGAAATAATCATTTCCTTTACCAATTTTTTCTGTCAACCTTTGAAATCTATTTTTTTGTTCATCATCCAAATTTATTAAAAATTGGAAAGTTTTTAAATCTTTATTTTTTTTTTCGAATATTTCTTTTACAATTTTAATTCTATATATTGATATAATATATATTTTATCTTCTTCATAAGCTTCAATTGAAAAAATATTTTTCAATTCAACTTTTTTACTAAACAAATTAATTTTTACTTCCCTTTGCTTTTCATGACTTTCAATAAAATATATATAATTCACAGAAAATAATTCAAAAGAAGGATCGATTGATTGAATTGAATCAATTATATGTTTTATGTTTTCAAGATTATTTAGATTTTCTTCTTCATCAAATTGTTTATATTTTTCAATAATCAAAGTAGAAAATTTAACAAACATTTTATTAGCACTTTTTTCATTTTTAACTAAAATGCCAATTTGGTCTTTTATCAATGACACATCATCCTCTTTTTTATATTTAACATATTTATCAATTTCTATTAAAGGAATTTCATTGTCTTTATCTTTATTTTTCTTTTTCAGTATTATTTCATATTTTATAAAATCATCCAATATTAAAATTTTATTAATATTTATAAATTTGAGAAATTGAAGGCAATCATTTCCAAGGAAATAAAGCAAATTTAATATATCATTAAAATTTTGTGTTTTTTCTATTAATTTATTCATACAATCTATTTCCAAATATAAACCTTTGAGCATAAATTTTGAATTTGCAAAATTATTATACAAATAATCTTTTATTTTATCGTTTTCAAACATCTCTTTTAATTTCTCCTTTTGAAAATTAAAATTAAAAAAATAAACAAGAGTGAAATATAATTCCAATATTATTTGTGAATAGAGGATATTCTTAATGATAATTTTTTCAGGGTTATCCGTTAAAAAATTTATTTCTTTTTTGAATTCAGATAATTTTTCTTCTGATATTTCTCCTACTCCTTTTATTTTATTATCATTAAATAATAATAAATGATTATATCCTTGCTTAGTGGCTAAACTTTCAGAATATACTAAAAAATAAAATAAGAAACTATATTGATATCTATCATTTTCCAATAATAATTGACTTGATAAAATCAATTCTTCATTTTCTTTTGAATCTCTTTTTTTTCCAAATTTTTTTCTTAACATATCTACATACATTCCAAATTGTTGTTCATAATTTAATCTAATAATCCCAATATTTTCTAATTTAAAATTATATTCATAAAAATCTTTGTCAGAATCCTTTATTTTTATGATATAATTATCTTTAATATTATATTCATCTTCCATAAAAACATAGAATTCATTTGAATTACTTAGAGCAGATGATTTCAAAAATTTGAAACGATATATTGAAGAAACTAAAATACAATTTTTCATAAATATATTTTTTTTATCAACAATTTCTAAAGTATTTGCAAATTCATAAAAATTAGATAAATATATTTTATATTTTTTGTCTTTTTCATGGGCTACTATAAAATAAATATAATGATATTCATTTTCTTCCTTTTTTTTATCTTTTTTTTTCATCCTTTCATCTTTATCCATTAAAAAAGAATAAATATTTAATTATTAATTCTTTTTATAGTAATCTTAATTTAAAACTATTATAAATGCTCTTTGAAATTTAATAATTGTATTA
>Ga0247609_10003322_pt1 | contig 16365 bp, 3 predicted proteins | sample 172DNAGHGlowgp2_FD_193487 | JGI IMG/M metagenome (GOLD analysis project Ga0247609, IMG submission 193487) | Sheep rumen microbial communities from Palmerston North, Manawatu-Wanganui, New Zealand - 1728 DNA GHGlow gp2 | ecosystem: Host-associated > Mammals > Digestive system > Stomach > Rumen ...
CCCCACACCCCAATCCCCAATCCCCAATCCCCAATCCCCATTCAATATTTTTAAAAAGTCAATAAAATATAAATATTTAAATTTTTTTTAAGTTAAAAGAGATATAAATATTTTTAATTATTAAATAAAAATAAATTATTATGAATCTTTTCTAGGTTTTTTTTTACCCCTTCTTTTTTTACGACTATCATCTGAGTCATCTGAATTTTTTCTTTTTATCCTTTTTTTTGGTTTCTTCTTAATATCTTCATCTTCATCTTCATCTGAAGATTCTTCTTTTTCCACTTTTTTTTTATTTTGCTTTGCTAATATCTTTTCTCTTTCTTTTAGTATTCTTTCCTCTTCTTTTTTTTTATCTATATATTTTTCTACTTCTTCTTCAAATCCTTCATCTTTTGTGCCCACCAAATAATAATAAAAGAATAATATTTCCTTTATTTTTATATTTAGTTCTTTTAATGTTAATAAATTTGATTCAAATCTTGATTTATCATTATATAAATTTGAATTCCATAAATCTTTATTATTTAAATAATCAATAATATTTTTTTTATTCATTTTAATTTTTTTATCCTTATCATTTTCTTTTTCTCTAAATAATACTAAAGTTATAAATATTCTAATTGCTGTAGATAAATCTCCTTTTTTAATAATCATATTCTTTTCAAATAATTCATCTAATGATTTAATTAAATTTTCATCTAAATAATAATCCTGGTTTTTTCCTTTTAGATCAATATCATTTTTTTCCTGTTCTTTTTGAACAATCTCATTTTTTTCTTTTTCTTTTTCTTTTTTATTAATTTCTTTTTTTTCTTGATATTTTTTAATATCCTCTTTAACATACTTGAATATCAACTTTAAAAAGTAATCAAATATATTTGTTATTTTACTAACATTTAAATTAGCATTTAAAATATTTTTATCTTGGTTATTTTGTTGTTTAACTTGGAATAATTCTTTAAATTCTTTTGATATATTTTTTAAATTTTGGACTATTTCTATATCACTAATATTGGTCTTTCCACTAATTTTATCATTTTTGTCTTTGCTAGCTTTATTTAAATATTCGATTAAGGTAATAAAATTATTTATCAAAGTTTTATACACTTCTAAATTTCTTTCATACTTTTTAATAAATTTATATATTATTTCTTTATCATCGATATTAATAGGCATTTTATCATAATCGAAATTGGATATTAAATCAGTTATTTCATAGCTAAAAACTTCATTATTAAAATTAAATTCTTTTATATCATCATTAACCAACTTTTTATTTTTTAATAATAAATCAGTCATTTCTGATTCTACTTGTTTCAACCTTATTTCATATTCATTATAATTTTCATGTTTTTGAGTATCTATGTATTTTCTATAAGACGAATTAAATATTACTTTATTGAATTTAGACTTTTTAATAAAAGAAAATATTTCATTTTCTTTTATTTGTTGAATATTTATTTTATTTTTACAATTAGAATTAAATTCTCCAGATTTAAATTTTATGTCTAATAAGCTTTCCAATTCATTATTTTGTTTATTTGCAAATTCTTTATAAATTTTTCTATAAGATTTTCCATAATCATTATCATCGATTAAAAGAAAATCGATTATGCAATTTTTGTCTTTATTTAATATGAGTTTATTTCCTTTATCATCTTCAATTTCGAAACTATTATATAACTCAATAAAATCATCAATTAATTTAGCATTTTTTTCTTCGCTATAAATGTCACTAGTTTTTATTGTTTGCCTTTCAGCCAAATCTCTTGAAATTTGATTTGCATACACATCATTAAATAATTTTATAACTTTATTAAAGAGTTCCAAATTATCCAAAGAATATTTATCTTCAATATCATCATTATCTTCAGATTCTTTTTGCTTTAATTTTTGCAAATATTTGGACAATGCTGGATAATCATTATCATCCTTATCTTTTAATATATTATTAATATAATCTTCATTCAAATAATCACAATAATAAAAATATTCATAAAATGGAAAATCATATTTTTTATATTTACTTTTATCATATATTTCTTTTATTAATGCAATTCCAGATTTTTCATCTTTTATGCTTTCTTTCTCTAATTCTTTATATTTATTAATTTCTTCTTCTGCTTTTTTACACTTTTCTTGAATTAATTTTTCTAATTCATCTTCGAATTTAACAAGATCTTCAAAATTATTAATACATTCTTGATCATGTAATTTTTTAAATAAATCTTTAAAGACACAATTCATAAAAATTTCTAAATGTTTAATACCTATTTTTTCTAATTCTACTTTTAATTTATTAAACCATTCTTTTATAATAGTAATCCAATTCATTCCATCCGGTAAATAATAATCAAATCTTTCTGAGTGAGTAAATAATTTAGCGAAAAATAAATGACAATATAAAATATAATTTAATAATCTATAAGATATCTGACTTAAATTCCTTATTATTTTATTCTCTTTTTTAAAATTATTTATATCTATTTTATTTAATCCTTTTTCTTTACTATATAATGGTCTTATATATTGTTCTTTAAATTGTTCTATAGTCATATAATTCAATTCTTCGAATTTACTATCATTTATTCTCTTTAAATTTTTAATTTCTTCATTATCCTTAAATATTCTGTAATAGTTGCTATTACTTCTAACAGTTTCATATACTTTAGTATTAATAACTTTAGTTTTATCATTTACTTCTATTATTTCTTTCTTATAATATTCTTTTGCTCCAATTTCAGATCCACACTTTTCACATTTAATCCCAACTTCATTAAAATCAGGAAATCCAGAAGGAACTGAATGGTAATATCCTTTATCGCATAAGCAAACAAAGCATCCTTCTTCAGGCTTTTCTTTAAAATGATTTTCTATTTTGTTATATAATTCATAATAGGGCTCTTCTTCGTTATTATCATTTCCAGGATAAAATTTTTGATCAAAATCATTGACATTATTTCTATTATATAAATAAGAATAAATATATTCTCCTTCTTTATCTTTTACTTCATTTAAACAATATCTATATCCATATAATAATGCAACAATACCTTCTGAATCAATCGAATATTCTTTTTTAATTTCTTGATATGTTTCTCTATCAAAAAGGGATTTCATTAATATAATTAATTTATTACTCTTATCTTCATCACCATCTTTTTTATATAATGGTTCACAAACATTTGAATAAAAATTAATGTAAGAATTATCATTTTCAAAAGCTTCATTATTTAATTTTGATAATATTAATTTATATGCCGCCATATAAAAATCATCGAAATCTTTACTTTTTGTACTAATATCATTTTTTGTTATTTTTTCTTCAAAATGATTTTCTCCATATTCTTTAAGTTTTATATATGTTTGTGAGTTATTACTGTCATAGCTAAATTGTTCTAAATTTTTTATATCTTCTTTGTTAATAAATTCATTAAAACCTTTATAAGTGTTTAATTGATATTTTTTTATAATCTCACTATTTAAAAAGACATTTATTTGTTTGTTATTTTTATTATAAATAATTTTATATATATAAATTTTTACCATATTTATATTATCGCTTTCGTTAATTATCTTAATTACATTTTCAGGATTAAATTCTTCTTCATCATGTAATTCTATAAATGTATAACAAAATGATTTTATATAACCTATACAAAATAATTGTGTTATATATGTAAGTCCTTCATTAATTTCATTTTTATGGAGTTCATCTAAAAAATTAATACATTCTTTAAAAATCATTAAATGTCCTCCTTCTTCTTCTTTTTTTTCTTCTACAAATGTTTCTACATCTGAAAAGTCTTTTAAATATATTAATGAATTTCTTTCAAAAAAGTATATCAAAGTTTCCGATAATGCTAAATAGTAATCTTGACTGCTATCTGATAATTTTTGATCTAAAAGCTTTATTATATTATCTTTACTTTCTAATAAATCATCTTTTAAGTTTTCAAATTGTTCAACTTCAGTATATGAATCTAATAATTTTTGGAATATATCATTCGATATTTTGATTATTTCTTTTTCCTTAATTATTTCTTTGAGTATTGCTGCACAATAAACCTTATCATTTATTTTTTCTATTTCTTTCTTATATATATATTTTAAGGTAGCATAATATTTATTTTTTGTTTGGTCATTTTTTATTGTTTTTATTTTTTCATTCATTTCTTTGAAATTTTCAATTAATTTAGTATTTTTATTAGGTTGATTTTTCTGGATAATTTTTACATTTTCAGTCAAATAATTTCGAATATCTTCTATAACTTTTATATTGGAATTTGGATTATAATCTATAATTTTAATTAGTTCATCAATAATATATAATTCATTTAAATATAAATATAAATCATCATCTATACTTTCTACAATTTTATATATATCTTTTAATATTCCACAATAACTTCCAATGAAATTGATTTTATGCATATCATTAGTTGTAACACTGAAACATAGTCCTGCCAAAAATAAATAAAAGCATTCATTAACTTCTTTCATATGCTCAGCTCTATTTTTATTAGCCATATATCTAATAGCGTTTTCTGGATTATTAATTGAATCAAATATACTTTGACAAAACTCAGATCCTTCGTTATCATTTATAATTCTTTTACCTAACTCAAATGTTTTTAATATGCCTTCAATATAATTAGTATTTGATTCAATCCACATTATTTTTATTATTACTATATTAAGAGGATTTTCTATATTATTATTTACTATATTTTCATCATCAGAAAATCTTACATCTAATAAATATGAAATTATGTTATAAAAAGGTTTAGAATAAATGCCTAAATATTTTTCTAAATAATATGTAATATAATCATTTAATATTAAATCAGGTGTTATTCTATTTATTAAATCGTTATATAATTTATCTTTTTCGATTATGCCCATAACCTTTTTTAATAATTCATCTTCTTTTTCATGAAACTCTTCTATTATTTTAGCTACATTTGTGTCTTCATCATCTCTTAAATTATTTTCGTTATCTAAAAATTCAGTGCTAATATCCTTAGTTAAATAATCGGATAATTTTTTATAAAAGTTATAAAATCCTGGAATTTTATAATTTGATAAAAATTTTGGTTTATATTTTTTATCATTTTCAACTTTTATTTCTTTTAAAAATTTAGTTTCTAATTCTTTGATTACTTTACTATTATTAGGTCTAGCACCTTTATCTTTTATATCCAATCTGCAATTTGGTTCGTTATTTATTTCTAATAAAGTCGTAAGGAAATTATTATCCTCTAATACATCAAATATAATTTTTAAATATTTCTCGAATACGTTTTCTTTAATATAATCTAAAATACATGAAATAATATCAATTTTATCTTTATTCACATAATTTTCTTTAAGCATTCTATTAACTAAACTAAAACAATCGTCTTGTGCTGCATTATCTGTTTGAATTAATTCTTTGGCTTTTCCTATTATTTTATCTTTAAAATCTGGATCAATGAACATCATATAATTTATTATATCATCACAATATTTTTCTTCATATGCATAACTCACATTATTTTTGTCTCCGTATATTTTCATAAGATAATTAGATAACTCTGTCATTTTACTATTGTGATTTAATTCGATTTTAGCTTTTTCTGTCATTTTTTCATATACAAAATTTGATAATGTTTCTCTGAATTCTTTATCTAAATTCTTAAAAGCCTTGACACTAAACATAATATCTTTAACTGTTCTTCCTAATAATTCTTTTAAAGTTATTTCTGGACCTGCCAAATTATCAATAAATAATTGATTTATATTATTATAAATATTAGGAATTGAATAAATATTTTGATTTTCCAAATCATCAGAATCCATATTTCTATGAAGATATATTATAAATATATAATGATATTCATCATCTTTGCAATAAATATTAATATAATCAGCTGCAAATTGTATTTTATTTGAATTATAATCTTCAAATTTAATTAATATATAATTATTTTTTGAATCATTTTTATTTTTAATGTCATCAATCTGATTTTTTAATTTTTCTTCGGTACTAATGGCCGATATCATGAATTCATCATGATTATAGCCATCTATAATATTAACAATATTACTATATGTATATATCACTGAAATCTTATAATTAGTTAAATCTTTGTCATTAGCATACAAAGCTTTCATATATTGCTTAAAATTATAATATTTTTTTTTTCATAGTAGTTCATTTTTATTTTATTATTTTCTGGCAAAATAACTGCTATATCTTGTGGTAAAAGTTTACTTATTTTAGTATATATTATATCTTTTATTTTATTTTCATTAATACTTTCCTTTTTATTTTCTAAGCATAAATAATAAACTAATCCGCCGATATCTTATTCACTACAATTGATTAATAAAATATTTAAATCATAATTAAATTTCTCTTGCTCTTCATTAATATATTCTTTTAATCTAATTTCTTCCTGTATTTTCCTTATTAAATCTCCTTGATATTTATCTAATAAATCTTTAAAGTATATTTGCATTTTTTCTAATCTATTTAAAAATGCCATATCTACTTTATTCACAAATTTTTTATCAACTAAAACAATAATTTTAAAAGAATCACTAACTGGTGTTAATTGCTCACTAAAGTTCTCTAAGCAAATTCTTACAAATTTTTGTTCATCGATAACTTTATAGTTCATGTTATATAAATCATATAAATAAGGTTGAATTGAGCTTAAATTTTGTAATATAATTAATTTATCTTCTTGACATGCATAATTTTGTATTTCAGTGACTTTTTTAGCTTTATAATCATTATTTTTATCATCTGAAAAAGGACTTCCAATAATAGTATCTATATCTTTTCTATAAGAACTTTGTGCTCTAATAATTTGATTAATTAAAGGTGCTATATTGGATTTTATTTCTAATAATAAATAACGACTGTTATTGTCGCTTATATTATCATTAATACAATTTTTTAGATCATATTTATCCAAATCATCGCTCCTTATTTGATAAATTTTTCCAGTTATATTTCCACTATCTTTTGGCTTTTCAAGAGTACAAGCAAGGTTATATATTTTTTTGAACAAAAAAACTGAAGTAATTTCTAGATTTTCTTTTTTCTGATCTTCTTCTTCTTCATCTCTTCCTCTATGGTTCTTATTTGCATTTATAATTAACTTTTCTTTTAATAAATCGTCTCTAAGTGTTTCTATTTCTTCTTTTATATCATCAAATACTAAGTTAAAATCTATATCTATTTTATAACTTATCCCTCCGAAATTTCTTTCAATAAAATTATTAATGATTGGCACAATTTGTTTTTCATCAGAAATACTACTTAATCTAGAGCCTTCTATGGCTACTCCTTTTATTATATTATAAAAATCACGATTTCCATGAAATTCTGGTTTTATTGTTCTATCTCTTTTTAATAATCTTATATATTCAGGTTCTATTTCAATTTCTCTAAAACTTTTTCCTTTTAAATTTCTGCCTTCAGTATATTGTTTTAATACTACCAATTTTTTAATAAAATTTAAATAGAATTTATATCTTTCATAAGCTCTTGTAATTATATTAAAGATTAAATTATCCTTATAAATATCTTCAGAAATACTATCTACTATACTTTTAGAAGTATCTTTTAATTGATCGAGTTTATCTTCTAAATTAGGCACAGATAAACTCAAAGCTCTATTTATTTTAGCAGCATCTAAAGAATAGTTACTAATACCAATAAAACAAGTTCCTTCCGTTTTACCTCCATATTCGAGTTTGCTATGCAAAACTTTAAGTGGATTAGTAGGAGATTTTTCCGCTAAGCCTAATTCATCAAATAAAATCATAAATATTGGAGCTAAATCATCATTTTGGTTATATTTTTTATAAATGGTGAATAAGTCTTCCGTTTTTTTAAATAATTCTTCAACATCTTCAGGAGTGGTAGATTCAGATCCTTGGAAATATGTCTGATTTATTTTGGGGTATTGTTGAAAGAAGCTAATCTTTTTACCCTCTTTTGGCTTAGAATATTTACCTTTCATTGAATTATATATTAATTGAGCACTTAAACTTTTACCTGTTCCTGGCTTGCCTACTATAATTAAAGGTATTTTTGTGACTACGGCTAAAAATAATAAGAATAAATTTTCTTTTAATAATTGATTTTTACCTATTCCTTTGTCTAATTCTATTTGCTCCAATAAAAATTCTTCTTCGATTTTTAATAAATCACTAAAATTCTGGAAACTTTTTCCTCTGAGATCTTGTGATAATTTTTCATACCTTATTTTTGTGAATAAATTAATATAATCTTTTTCATCCTCATTTTTTTTTCCATGAACGTTGGCTATTTCTAATAATATTTTTTGCAATCCAGCATCAAATTTACCTCTTTTTTCCTCATTAGTTAATCTTATATAATAGCATAAATATATAGAGCATATAATACTTTTTATTTTATATAATTTTTGTGTTTCTTTATCTATCGGAAGATTAATTTGGTCATTCTTGTTAAGAAAATTATTCTTTTTAATATAATAATTCTCGAAAAATTCGACGCATGTTTTAAATCTTGCTATTTCTCTTAATGATACTATAGAAGGATCATCACCAAAAGACTTCCTTAGAAATATATGACATTTTGAAATCGCCTCAGTTGTTAAATCTCGCAATTTCTCTTCTTCTTCAGTAAATATTTTTTGGATAATACTTCTTATATATTTTTTTTCATCATCATCTCTTAATGACCCAAAACTAAAGACATAATACAATAAAGATTGAGGTAATTGTTCAACTTTATATACTAATTGATCATCTTCATCATCTTCCCTTGTTAAACCGCATCTTTCTATTAATTCTTTCTTTTTTCTATAAGGATTGCAAGCACCAATTAATCTTATATTATCTTCTAGTTTGTCGCCATTGAATGTTCTATTAATAAAAATTTCTGTTAAAAGTGATAATGATAAGCATGTATTAATTTCATCGAAAAATACCCATAATTCTTTATTTTTATTTTGTTCATCCTTTGCTTTTTTATTCATTTCTTTCATTTTATCAGTTATTTCTTTATCGGTAATAGCTGGATTTATATTAATTGTTTCTACTAATTCTTTGCCGTTGTTTATAATTTGAGATAATTTTTTTATTAAAGAAGTTTTACCGCAGCCTGTTTCTCCCATTATAATGACAGGTACATTTGCTTTTATACGATAAACTAATAATACCATTTTTTTATAATTATCCTCAGTTATAACATAATTATTTGTACCTTCATCTAATATATATAATAATGATTTTTTGCCATCTATTTCCATTTCTAAATCATTTGGAAGATGTAATATTTCTTTTAATCTTTTTAAATATTTATAGGAAGGATTTATTACTTGATTAGCTGCTTGAACAACTAATTTTTTAAAATTTTGTGAAACAGCCTCTGAACTCCTTCTTTCAAAATTATAAATTTGAATAAATTGACCATTATCTTTATTATTCATTTTATAATCATTATAATAACTATTATATATTTCCTTTATTTTTTCAAATGACTTTTCTGGGGCTTTACCAATTTTAAACCCAATAATATTAATATTTTGTTTTACACATTCTTTAATTTCAGAGATTAATTTCTCTCCTTCAGTAAAAAATGGATCTCCTTCTGTAAATTGTTCTCCATGGGCACCATCATCACAAATATGAATTATTAATTTAATTCCTTTTCTCCAATTCATATTTTTTAATGCTAATTCATATCCTCCAGCCCAATCTTCTGCTCCATCTCCTCCTCCTCCAGCTACATTAACTTTAGATATTTTTTTCTCTAAGTCTTTAATATCACTTGTCAAAGGGAAATATTCATCTACATCTGGTTTTCTATATTTTTTAGTATATACTTTATCCCTATAAAAAACTAAGCCAAATTGAAACATATTTTCTGGAAACTTGTCTTTTAATTCCTTAAAAATCGTAAAAACATGTTTTTTAGCAGCATCTATTTCATAAGTCATTGAACCAGTTGCATCTATTACATAAACTATATCTACATCTTTATTTAAAATTTTATTATATTTCTTATCCTGTTTTTCCTCTTCACTTATATCTGGAAGTCTTTCAAATATGCATTTCTTTGTTTTTTTATCTACAAATATTAATGGGGTATCAAATTTAGCTTTACTTAAATCACTTTCATATGCATCTAAACATAATTCAAATTTATCCAATTTATCTTTTTTTAATTTTTTTTCCATTATTAATTTAGCGAATCCTCCGTTTGTGAAATATTTTGTACTATCCGCAAAATATTGAATACATTTTTGAGTTATATCCCCGTCAGAATTTACAAATTTTAATTTACTTTCAAATGCACTAAATTGACTTATATAAAGACTTATAAAAGTTTTCACTTGACAGTAAGAATAATCTATAATACCTATATTATCTTTTATAAATTGTTCTATTTCTTTATTATCATCTATTCCATTCAATGATTTAAATTTTTTTCTTATATCGGATTCTAATTCTAATGGAAGCATTGGAATATTTAATATATTTGTTTCATTGTTTGTTTCCATTTGTGTTGATTCTCCAAGTGTAATATTTTCTATATTAAAAGCATTTAAAATACCAAATTTTGTTAAATAATCTTCAAAACTATTAGGAACTTCTATATAAATTTTAATATTATTTGGTATATAAATAATATTCTCATTATTAGTATAAAATTTAGTTATCAAAAATGAAAATAAAAATTCATTTATTAAAGAAGTTTCTTTTGTTTCTATTAAATCTAAATGTATAGCAACATTATTGAACTTTAAATATTCTTCATCATTTTGTTCTTCATTTTCTTTTACTTCTGATTTTTTATTTTCATCTTTTTGAGGCTTTATATCTTTTTTAATTTTTTTAAATAAATCAGATATTTTTTGGTAGATAACATTTTTTGTTAATTTTCCTCCTAATGGAAAATGATAATATTTTTTTTCTTCTTCTTTTATCATTTTTTTTATTTTAAATGATTTTCCTAAACCGCAAACGTCAGAAGAAATAACTTTTATATTTTTTGTTATATCAAATTCCTGAGAAATAATTATTTTACTTTTTGATAAATCTTCATCATCTTGAATACTATAATTCGAAATATATGAAAGATTTATATCATCCAATATTTTTTCTTTATCCATATTTATTTCCTTTGATCCCCTAGCAATATAAAAACTCCCTCGAGAATCCCTAGGTTTTTTATCTTCTTTCTCATATATTTGATTTTTTCTTGTATATTTTTCTAATTCATTTTTGAAAGCATTTTCATTGTCCAATTTATTATAAACAAAAACAATATAACTATCAAGATAATCTCTTGATTTTGAAATATCAACATCTTTAACTTTATTATCTTTATTTTCTATTTTATATTTTTCGAGTTTAATTGATAATAATTTATCAATATAACTATACATTTTATTATGTTGAAAATTAGAAAATGATTCTAATATTTCAACAGCAAATAAAGTATTAGACTCGCACAATATAGCCCTATATAAAAACGATTGTATTTCTTCTATAGATGTTTCATTACTACAAATTAATATATTTTGTGCAATGGGTAATTTACCTAATTTTTCTATAAATAAACCCAAAATATATTCTTCCATTGACATTATTGTGCACTTTTTTATTGAAATTCCTTTAAATTTGTTTTCTTCTTTTATTTTCATTTTATCAAAATGCTTTTGGAAGCTTGAATCATTCTTATTATATAAAGAAATAAGATATTTTGAAATATGAATAAATATTTTTTTCGAATATTCATCATATTGTTCTTCAAAATCTTTGCCTAATGCTTCATTATATATATCTCCATCTTGAATTTTGTCTTCATAGCTTGTTTTATTTAAAATATATCTTACCATTTCAGATATTTCGCAATTACCCTCTAGATGCAATTTTACTTTTCTGAATAATTTTCCATATAATAATCTTAAATATTTTTCGTTTTCGTAAATTATATTAAGTTGATTTTCATAACTATTTTTTACTTTGAATAAATAATCCTTTATTAGACCAAATTCTTTTTCTTTGTCATTTAATTTATATATTATTTCTGGATATTTTATAGAAACATTTATTACTATTGGTATATTAAATCCCTTCATTCTCAAGATATTTATTTTATCATATATTATTTCTAAATCAGCCACGACATTTTTAAAAAACAATAATTTATCACATTTTATTTCGAAAATATCATTCTCTTTTGTTTCGCTTATTTGATTTATTTCTTTTTTTTTATCTACTTTTTCTTTTATTTTTTTTTGAGGTTGAATATTTATTTTATTTTTTAATTTAATTAATTCTTCAATGTCTTTTATTTTTATAAATTTTCCATCTATTGTATATCCAAAATCTTCATTATCCAAATTAAATAATAAACTTGCATCTTGAATAATATTATATACTTCTTGAAAAGGTTTTTCTTTCTCATTCTTATTATATAATTCAATGATTGAACCAAATTTTTTCGAAAAGCTTTCAAATGTTTTTATTTTTTCTTCGCTTAATGATTTTATATATTTTAATATATCTGCGGCATCATAATTTACAATAGTCTTAAAATGAGTTAAGCATTCAATCATATCATCAATATCTTTAACAGATATACTTCTGTTAGTCGGGTCTAATTTATCTTTTAATTTATTTCTTAAATCTTTAACATCTGAATTAATTTTATCTATTAAGAAATCTATCGCTTCTCTTTTTTCATAAATTGAAGTAAATACTCTATAATAAGGACTATTCAGTTCATGGTCATAAATTTCGTTTCTTTTTAATTGTTTTAAAGTACTTTCAAGAGTTTTCAATTCCATTTCTGATAAATTTATGTTCTGAGGCCAAGTTAATTTTTTTTTTGAAAATTTTTCAAAAAAAATATCAAAAAAATATTTTATGCTTTTAACTATCATTTCATATTTTTTACTATTAATTATCATATTTAAATCTTTAATTACTTTGTTATCTTTTATTTTAAAATATTCGATCATTTGGTCTACAAATTCTTTTGATTTAATTTCAGTTTTCCTGCCCAATTCTTCTTTTATGTCTTTAAAAGTTATTACAAATTTTTCATCATTGAATATTACTTCTATCATTTTTGAATTTTGTTTAAATAATTCTTTTAACTCTCCTAATTTTTTTGTTGCATCTTCAAAACGTTCTGCTTGATCTCTTCCTTGGGCATTTTCAAATATCTTCTTAAAAAGTAAAAAATCTTTCACCTTTTTTATTTCATCGCATAAAGGCTTATGCTTTTCCAAATATTCTATCGACTTCTTGGTTTCCTCGGTTTTAAATTTTAGAACTGGACTATTTTCGATTTCATCTAAGATATTTGTTATTTTTTTGATATCTTCATTATATTTATTTCTGTGGAATATCATTAATGAATCTTTTATAAACTTTAATGTTTCGACTTTTTCATTTATTTTTTTAATAGTCTCCTTATATTCGGCATATTTTGTTAATGGATTATAATTTGCTAATATTAATGTTAATAATTCTAATTTTTCTTTTACATACTCATCATCTTCATCTTCATTCATATTTTTCTTTTCATCTTTTTTAGCAGCATCTGCCTCAGCTTTTTGTGATGCATTTTTCGATCTCTTTATATTTAGAAATTTTTCTAGATCTTTTTTAACAATTGCACCTTTATCTAAATCTTTTATTATTTTATCTAATATTTTTACTAAATTATCAGCATATTCATTTTGATTTTCTAGTTCTAATATATTTAATTTTACTTCTTTTTTCTTATCTTTTCCTTCTTCTTTTTTTTCATCTTCTTTTTTCGATTCATTATTTAACTCTTCATTTAAAAGACATAATGTTTGTATTTTGTGATTTTCGTAATTTGAAAAGAATTCTTCTTTTGTGAATTGACATTCTTTAAGCAATTTCTTATATATAAAATCATTTTTATCATCATCCTTTAATTTTTGAATTAATTTAATAACATTCTCTCTTCCTTCTTTTGTTTCTATTTTTTCCAAGTATATTTCAAATATTCTATCTTTCTGCTTTTTATATTCTTCTTGGTTGTATACTGAAATTAATTCTATGTAAATTAATGATTTTATTTTATCATCCAAAGCGTTTATTTCTGAATCTAAGAATCTATTATCTTTATAAAACAAAAAAACTTTACTAACAAATTCAGCTATTATTTTTATTGGCTTTTCTAATTCCTTTTCTCCTTTTATTAATTTAATCTCATTCTTTATTATTAATTTATATTTGTCTTCTAATATCCTAAAATAATCTTTTTGATTTTCTTCTTTTATTTTTTTTTCATTGATCAATTTAATTATATTTCCGAATGTTTGAATATTTTCTATTTTACTAGTTATTTTATTAATATAATCAGTGATATTTTCTTCAAACATTTCTTCAAAATTAAAATTTCGAAAATTTATAATAAATACATCTGTAATTTTGTTAAAGTTAACATCATCGAAAATATATACATCTCTGTTATTTTTATATTTTTCTTTATCTTCTTTATTCCTTATGCTAAAATATGGATTGTATTTTTCAATGGTACCAAGTATTTCTGCATTTGTGAGCTTATTTTTATTAGCCTCGAAAAAGTCTCTTATAAGTTTATTCAACATGAAAGCAAATTCATCTCTCTCTAAATATCGATTTATGTCAATTTTAATAGCATCACTATTTTTCGAATCTTTTTTTTTTTTGTTTGAATCTTTTGCTTCATCTTCATATATTGTATTAACTAGTTTACTATATTCCTTATATAACTTTCTTAAATTAAAGATATTGTTTATATTTTCCCAATCTGGAATATTATATTCATTTATCAGATTAATCCAAAAAGTACTTCTCAAATATAACGCTAAAAATTTTTCCTTATGTGAAAAAGAAATAATTTCTTTAGTTAGTTTTATTATATTACCGCATTCATTTTCTATTTTATCAGTATCATCTAATGCTTTTCTATCATCTTCATCCGAAATGTCTCCTTCATCATCTGAATCTTCTTTAATTTTTTCTTTTCCTTCTTTTCCTTCTTTGACAACTTTTTTTAGGTTTTCAATTTTTTTTTTCACAAGTTTTAAATTTGACGATATTTTTATCGGCTTTGTCTTTAACTCTTCATAACTTTGGAAAATCTCTTTGATATTTGAATTTATAACTAACAAAAAGGTTTCGATATCTTCCACATAGTTTAGTATTATTTTAAAATTTTTTAGATCCTTTTCCTTTTTGAGAGCATATTTGACAAACCTGTTATAAAACTCTTGACTTTGCTTCAAAGGATTTATAAAGTGTGAATTGTATTGGATTAATATCTCATATAAGGTATTTGAATTTCCCTGAGAGAATTCCTCTATCATTTTTGGAAAATTGGCTTTATCATAGAAATGAAGATAGCAGAATAAAACGCCATAAAAATAAATTGGGTTATAATTATTTTCTTCCAAAATATTACGAGCATTTGAATAAATATTGTTAAAAGATTTTACTTCTTTTCTTAAATCAGTTACTTTATCTGTATTTTCATCTTCGTTGACTCTATAAAAGATTTCAATTAATTTATTACATAGGTCTTTGCTTTCATAGATTTTCAGGAATAAAGTTACTAAAAGACTGAATTGTTTTTTTTTTTCATATAAGTCAATTGTATCTTCGTATAATTTTTCATTTTTTTCTTTTTCATTATTATTTTGCAAAGCTTCTAGAAATATATTTAGCTTATTATATAAAGGAACAATATTTTGTTTTATTGGCTCTTCCAGAATATCCAGGTATTTATTTCCTGTCTTTAATTCTGGCATATAAACAAAGCATTCATCTTTCAACGAAAAAGTAATGCTATATGTGTGATCTCCTTCATAAAATTTTATTGCATAATTTTTCGATTTTTTTGAATCATTGCCTTCTTTTTTTTTTGTTTTTTTCTTGAATTTGAAAATTATTTCTTCGAGATATGTCCCATCTTCTCTTTCTATTCTCTTTTGGAAGACAATCTTTGGTTCAATTTTATTTTTAGTTTCAAAACTAAACCTGTGAAATCGATTTTTTCTTCACTAGGTCTTAGTATAAGGATTTGAACATCTTTATTTTTAACATTAGTTTCTTCAATAGAGGTCTCTTGATTTGTCATCAATGATATATAAAAATATTATTTTTTTGAATTTTATTCAAACTCAAAATTAGTTAAGTAAAAATTAGTTTATTAAAATAAAATAAAAAATTTCTGAATCAAAATATTTGGGGATTGGGGATTGGGGATTGGGGATTGGGGATTGGGGATTGGGGGTTGGGGATTGGGCCCAATCCCCAATCCCCAATCCCCAATCCCCAATCCCC
>Ga0247609_10003324_pt1 | contig 16360 bp, 10 predicted proteins | sample 172DNAGHGlowgp2_FD_193487 | JGI IMG/M metagenome (GOLD analysis project Ga0247609, IMG submission 193487) | Sheep rumen microbial communities from Palmerston North, Manawatu-Wanganui, New Zealand - 1728 DNA GHGlow gp2 | ecosystem: Host-associated > Mammals > Digestive system > Stomach > Rumen ...
TCCTCCGTATCTTCGCCACCCAAAACTCCCTATTCGTCCTCGGTATCTTACAACATGCGCTATCCTCAATCATAAATTGTAAATCGTCCAATTGTAAATTGATGTGGTGCCCGTGCCAGAAGCACCCATTCACAAAGATGCACGTGCGGTATTTCCTCAGCACCAAATCCGGATGCCCCGGCAGCCGCCTGTCATTCAGCCGATACCGAAAACCCCTCTTCCACAGCCCACGCCGCACAATCATCTCCGGCTTCGTGTCCTTCGACCGTATCGCCGCCATATTCGCGTGCCGCTGTTGAGGAGAGAGCTTATCCATGGACATCCTATTCTATTGTTATGGTTCCTCAATCTCCCAGTGACCGCTATATCCGCTTCCGACATATTTAATTTGGGGGAGTTTGGAAATGCGTCGTTTGATGGTTTTTGAGTTCCAACCGCTAAGACGCCCCAATTCTTTTGTCGTAATGTTACGATTCTCACGAATTTGTTCCACAATCCAATCGTCAAGTACATCTTGAGGGACACCTTGGGGGACATCTTGAGGGACATCTTGAGGGACACCTTGGGGGACATCTTGAGGGACACCTTGGGTGCCACCTTGAGTATCATTCAGTATCACCCTATCTTCACACCCCTCATGCACAGGAATAAATACATTGATAAAGCTGCGCTCGTCGTTAGTTTCTATCGTTGCACGAGGCGAACCGTTCTTCTGCATTTCCTCCTGAATGGTGGGAATGCCTGTTGAGCGGCCTTCCGTCAAGTCCAACTCCTTCAGGAAGTCACCCAAACGACGATTCCTATACCTGCGCGACTTCAGCCGCGCACCTTCCTCGATCGTCTCCTTCGAAATAGAGCGGTCGGGGCCGGGGAAACTCAAGATATAGATGCCCTCTGGCTCCACCGAGATCTCCACGGGCTCATACTGTTCGTAGCTGCGATGATACATCGAGTTGACGATGGCCTCCTCCAAAGCCGCAATGGGATAGTTCCAAAAGCGATTGGCCTCTTCCTTGTTGCTCACCTTGAACACATATTCACGCAGCACATTGGTCTTCAGATAGGTCAGCGCACCCTTTATTGTTTGGGGGATACTACCTCGAATTGTTGTCTCGCTGAAGTTGTTCGGCCCCTTGATGCGCCCCTCGGGGAAGATAACGATGTCTATCTGTGTGTACTTGAAGAACTTCTCCGGATGCTCGCAGAACATCATCGCTGCCACATTCTTAATCATACGATTTTCAGTCGGGCCAGCCATCAGTTCCATCTGCTCCAAGGTCTCCACCAAAGGCTGCGTGAACAGCGAAGACTCCAGTTTGCTGCCAATTGTAGCCAGATAGTCCCTAAGCAGCACCATCGAAATGTCGCTCATTGCGATGTCCGGATTGGGCCGTTCGTCAAAAGGTACACGGTTAGTCATGTCCCTCAACTCGTCCAACACCTCGCCCTTGGCAATGATGCTGCTCGACCCACTACGAACATAATACCTCATCTGCTTCACCTTGGCCTGCACGTCCATCGGTATTGCATACGGACGGTTCGCACCCGACGGTGCCCATATCACCAGCACCTGCTGACCATCCACCTCTTCCACCGACGTCCTCGGCAGATAGTACGGGTCGAACATATTGTTGAACCCCACCATCTGTTTCAAGATGCCGTCCACCGCCTCGATGTTGACACCTATGACAGGCCGCTTGGCAAGTCCGTTATCATGTTGCTCCACGCCAACAAGGAGGTAGCCGCCTCCGAGATTGTCGAAGTCGTTGGCAAACGCACAGATACTGTGATAGATGTCCGCAGGATTCCATCCCTTCTTGAACTCTATCCTGTTTCCTTCAATCTTCCGCTTGTTCAGCAGATCTTCTATGTTAATCGGTAGTGCCATATATTATATAACGTTTTCGATTTCCATTCTATTGCTCTTTTTCACATCTTATATCTTACATCGAATCAATCCCAGCCCTCTTCATCATCATTCTCCATATAGTGGTTCATGCCGTTATCATCCGTGTCATCCATCTTGATGCCAGGAACCCGTCCCCGAGGCACATGGTCATAAATAAATGAGAGAGCGTTTGCATTCGATGTCAGATCATTGCTGCTACGACTTCTATGTGTTTCATATGTCAAAATAGAGCGGTAAATCCTCAACATGAGGTTCTTCATTCTTCAGTAATATCCTTGATAAAATTTCCGCTGCCCTTTCACATCCTAGTTCAGCAGCTCTTTTGAAGTACTTGATAGCTTCTTCCTCATCCTCGTCAACTACATAACCATAGTAATAGTATTCACCTATCTTGCATACGGCAGCTGCACAATCATTTTGTGCTGCTCTTCTAAAATACTTCAACGCTTCCCTCTTGTTCTTCCTTACGCCGTTACCGAAATAGTAGCAAAGACCTAAAGCATAAACTGCAGGAATATAATCCTTGGAAGCCGACCGTTTGAACCACTTCAAGGCTTCTTTTTTGTCTTCGGCAACACCTTTGGCAAAATCATAGCAATCACCTATTTTGTATTGCGCTTGGTAATACCCTATTTCTGCAGCCTTTTTCCACCATCTGAAGGCCTCATGGATATCGACAGACAATCCTTTCTCGCCATATTGATACCATTCTCCCAAGAAACACATAGCCTCAGGATTTCCCATCTCTGCAGACTTCCTATATGACACCACGATATCCTCATTTCTGGCATTAGTCTCTTCAAGACACCTGCCTATATGAAGTTGTGCATCAGCATCACCCTGCTCCGAAGCCTTCTTGAACCAATGTACCGCTTGGATATAGTTTTTCTCAACGCCCTCACCCTTAAAGTAACTAAGACCAAGATTGAATTGTGACTTATCACAGCCTTGTTCAGCAGACTTCTCATACCAATAATTGGCAGCAACGATGTCTTTGTCAACCCCATGTCCATAACAATAACAAGTGCCCAAGTTACATTGCCATTGTCTGTATCCCTTTTCTGCGGCTTTCTTAATCCAACTGACTGGACGTCCATGCACTTTGTATTCTTCACCCATGAAACCACTGTTCCATTGTGTAGTAGCAACATTCCACGAAATACAGTTCAGTGCACCACCTTTGCGAACAGCTTCTAAAGCAGGTACTCCTAATACCTTGCAACGCGGCATAGCAGCCATTATTTGCTGCAACGCTTGTTCATCTTCTGGTATTCCTAATTGCGGCACTAAAACTAGATTGCCTATCTGCAAGAAGTTGATGTATGCCCAACTGCGTTCATGCTTTCGTTTCACATTGTACATTAGCGGAATCACTTCTACATATTTCTCCAATATCTTTAGGATCTTATTAGCTTTCGCAGCATCAAAGTCTGCATAGTTAGTCATCAACACTCGATTGTCGCCTGCATAATGTACTATGCCATCACTATGACCGAAAATCTCTTTTCTGTCCCATGGAAGGAATATAATGTCACATTCGAAAGCGTCCTCTAATAGTCGTTGAACGTCGTTGCGCGACTTATCCTTGTTCTCATAGAACACTTTTTCCGTCATCACAATCTTGTCGCCACATCTTACCACATTACCTCCATCAATGACCAAATCTAAATCAAAAACCTTTCCATCTTGCCGTAAGCAATCAATATTCCCGATGCGACTCACATCCGTTATGGTTCGCTGGTAATATTTCGTTTGCAGATAGTCAGGATTATATTTGTAAAAGACGAAACGTTTCTCGCTTGTCTGAATCGGCATATAATCACGACACCATATATCCTTTGTGTGACTCAGCAACCTGTGGTCGATATCATTTTCCTTCAAAATCTTATCAAGACTTTGATACATCGTAGGACACAGCTTTGGCAACAGGTCAGAAAAGAACACAGTATCCGTCAGGCTGTCAACCAAATGGTTGCCGTAATGGATTCCGTAGAGGATATTCCAGTTAGTTGTTGTCATTAAATCGGTCCTTTCTGTAATTTCTGGTTTGCCTCTTAAATACCCCACTTTTCTTATTCCATGCTATTCTTTCTGAGGTTTTATCCCAATTGAGTTTCTCACCATTCACATACGTTGCATAATAGCACAAAAACAGTTCGTTATCTTTTTCTTGGTTCTTATCAGAAGATATACCGAATCTTGTTGCAGATTCCAATGTGCATTGTTGACAATCCCTTTTTTGCAAAGTAGGCATATGCTCTTTACAGGCATTTAGCATCAGATTTGCACAAAACAATGGCCCTGCAAGAATCTTTTTTCCGTCACGAAGACTTCGAATAAGAATGCCTCCAAATTCTCCATACTCATTATTTTTATCTATGTCATCATAATGGCATTGAAAACAAATGTCCACTCCACTATAATGAAAAAAGAAATCACGAGCATTTTTATTGCGCGGATATGTTTCCCTATTCCAATCTTTGTCAAAATTGTTTTTACCAGATTCTTCCTTCCTGTAATAGTAGAACTCTATTTCTGCAAAGCGATAGATTTTGTCACCACATGCGATACAATAATTTTCAAATAGCGTTTTGGCAATTTTAAAACATCTGTTTTGAATGCCTGCAACGTCATCTTGCTTTAATCCGTCAAACGGACTCTTTAACCAATCATTCAGTTCTTTCATACTTCAACTCTTTCGTTTTCAGTTGCAAAAGTAAGAAGAATTATGTGTGTGAACAAAAATTTTAGGTTAAATCGCTGTTAAGATTTCCGAAATAGTTATTTGGTTATTTTTGAAAATACTATATCTCTTTTATTCCAGTCTTCATAATTACTATAGTTATTCTAAACTGTTATTCTTAACTTGCTCTTTATACAGTATAACATTTGCCAAACAAACGGCATATTCCACATTAGAGTCTTGAGGTTTCCATGCCAAAATATAGCTCACTTTTGCACTCGTAACTTCATAGCCCTTATCAGTCCACGCCTTTAGTTTGTCTTTTCCAGACGCAGATAGCGCAATGATGTTGATACTTTGCTCATTCAGCAAATATCCGTCTTTGTATTGCAGGTTGTCACCACTTCTGAGACGAAGCACAATATCCTTGCGTCCCTTAAAGAAATTAAGGATAACATCATGCATATTCAATGCTACATATATCGAAGAATACTCAGTAGGAGGATTGGTTACAAGGTATAGGTTCCGCTTTGCGCGAGTGAGTCCCACGTAATAAGCTCGCATATCGTTGATGTCTCTTCCATCAGGTATTGGCGAAAGAAGATAAACAGTATTAAACTCACGGCCCTTTGCTTTGTGGATGGTGCTTACAAACACTGACTTATCATCAGCTGCTATAAAATCTTCAATATTCGACTCGAAAATATATTCACGTAAGTCGCTGCGATAGTAGAATTGATGAGTAATCTCAAAGTCTGAGAAGAAATGCTGCATGACACTTAGACAGGTGCTTGACGCATAGGTTTCCAGTGTACTCTGTTTAGCCTCATTCCACTTTTCTTTCAAAATGGTCGCCTCATCTTTCTTTCCAAGTTGCTTTAGAAAGTAGCGAACTTCCGCAAGATTTCCAAAACGGAAGCCTCCCATTGATTGCGCGATTGTGGCATGTATACCTCGCTGTTCCAATTCGTAGGCTACCTGCATCGTTTCCTCATTGGTACGTGTAAGTATTGCGGTACTTCCTTCTACATTAATTTCAGCATCTAGAAGCGACTTCAAAGTCATCACTTTGCCATCTTCTCCTGTTGCAGACTTGATGGAAGTATGCTTCAGGCGACCAGGAATCCGCTGAACATAGCGGTTAGCACAATCAACTACCGCTTTCGCAGACCGGTAGTTATCTGTCATCTCGTACAGTTTCGCGCCATCCTGTTCAACGAGTGACTGCATATATTTTGAATCGGAGCCACGGAAACCATAGATATTTTGGTCATCATCACCAACAGCTATGACTCGCATTTCTTCATTCTGTTGCATCAGAGCCTGCACCAATCTGAAGTCGTCTTTACCCATATCTTGAGCCTCGTCAATGACAAGCACACTCTTGGCTATCTTAGATGCCTCGACCTCACCATTTTCCATCATCTCTGCCGCAAGGCGAACTACGTCTTTAGCCTCATTCAGGCTTCCTTGTTTTCCAACAAGGTCAAAACTATAAGAATGGAATGTCTTGATGTCCACATAGTGAGCTGCATTACCTACCAATTCTATAAGTCGTTTCTTGAACTCGGTTGCCGCAGCACGAGAGAACGTAAGCATCAACAATTGTTCATGTTTTACATCTTCAAGCAGAAGCAATGAAGCCAACTTATGCACTAATACACGTGTCTTACCGCTTCCAGGTCCTGCTGCCACCACAATATATTTCGACTCCTTATCATCAATAATCTCACATTGACGGTTAGAGAGTTCACCAAAGAGTTTATTGTATTTGGCAGGAGTGATATTTTGATCAATCTGAGCTTTGCGTTCTTCTTTGAAATACTGATTGATGAACTTGCGGAAGTCCATTGTAAAATAGTCATTCACGAAGCGAAGTGCCGCATTGTAGTCACGAACCATCAGGTTGGCATATTCACCTACGATGTGAATCTGGCGGATTCGCTGCTTATAGAATTCATCCAGCAAGCGGTATTGTTCCTTACCATATCGCGTACGTGTAGCAACGAGACGACCAATCTGCATGGTATTATAGATAACAAGGAATCCACCCTCTATCTTCATCAACTCAGTCTTGGTAAGATACAACAAAGCTTCTTCTATGTCGGCGATTGTGGGCTTTTCTTTGTCATCAAACACAGTTCCCTGGTGATTGGCAATGAATTGCTGAAGGAGTTCTACAACAGAAAAGTTTACGAGTGTCATATCCTTACTATCATCCTTCTGAGCACTCAAACGATCCACAACAAACCTGCTCATATCCATCCGTTGCTCGAATCGATTCATTGTTGCCTCTTTGGAAGACTGCAGTCGCACATTAACATACCCGGTAATACTGTGCTCCTGTTTGTAGATATATCCTTTCAGCGTCATGAAGTGGAGCAACATCCGCAGCCGTTTGACATTGGAATTTGTCATCCCGGCCTTTTGAGCTTCCTCATTCAGTTCCTTATAACTAAACCTACGTGACTCTTCTGAGAAATGCTGTAACATAAACTGCTCAAGTCGCAGCATGGCATCAAGGTTTCTCACAGTTGTACTCCTAGTAATCCATGCTTGCATGTCGCGGCTATCAGCCAACAAGCCATCTTGACGCATCAGATTGATATTCCGGATGACGGTTGACTTGTTCATCCCTAGAATATCAGCAAGATAGTCCACCCTACTCTCAGCCTCAGCTCCTCGACCTTCTGCAGTAGCACGAGCACTAATAAGTGATTTGATGATTCGAGCTGCTTCCTCACGCGAATGTTCATCAAAAAGAGGTGAAATCATTAGTTTGCGACGTGCCTCTTCCATATTTTTCACGGCTATTCCCGTTGCAAACACATGTGGCGAGTTGCTGCCGCGCTGTATAAACCCTGCATCCTCTAGTGCCGCTATTGCGGCCTTAACACGAGTCTCAATGTCGTCTATTTCATCTCCCCATCCAGCCTGACGTGCTATATCCAATGGCGAGCAACTTACCTTATCTCGTTTAGCCGTAAGTTCCTTGATGGCTTTCCAAACCTGCTGAATCTCACTGATGCTAAGTTTTGTCTGATTAAGGAGAATGAAATGCTTATCAAGGTCGCTGTCAGCATACAACACAAAGCACTCTGCCTGCATCTGTGGGTCTCGCCCCGCACGTCCAGCTTCTTGCACATAGTTCTCTAATGAGTCACTGATGTTATAGTGAACCACCAATCCCACATCTTTCTTGTCAACGCCCATACCAAAAGCAGATGTTGCTACAATCACCTGTGCTTCACCGCTCATGAAAGCATTCTGGTTTCTCACCTTCTCTGCAGCCTCCATTTTTCCATTGAATGGTAAGGCCCGTATGCCGTCGTTGACCAAGTGTTGTGCCAATTCACGCGTTCGTTTGGTACGTGACACATATACTATTGAGGGGCAATTGTGCCCAAGTATTAGCGAACGCAACAAGTTGTATTTCTCTTCAGCAGTATCGGCATGAAGTACGGAATAGCGCAGGTTCTTACGCTCTGCGTTGGCAGCAAACGCCTTCAACTCCAAACCTAATTTTGCTCTAAAATAGTCGCAGATGTCACTGATGACTTTTTGCTTTGCCGTCGCTGTGAAACAAGACACCGCAATAGGCTGTTCCAATTGTTTCTTTTCCTGCAACTGGCGAATGAAATCACCGATATACAGGTAGTCCACACGGAAATCATGGCCCCAAGCAGAGAAGCAATGTGCCTCATCAATCACAAAACGAACGACATGGCGCCCCATCAACAGCCGTTCTACAGTCTTACTGCGCAACATTTCTGGAGCGATATAAAGCAGATTGGCTGTTCCATCAGCGACCTGTTCAATGGCTGTTGCTCGTTCAATAGGGTCTAACAATCCATTGATAGTCACAGCGTCACTAATTCCACGGGCAGCTAGATTATCCACCTGATCTTTCATCAGGCTCTGCAGAGGCGAGATTACCACTGTCAGTCCATGTGTATTCCTTCCAGCCATCAGTGCAGGCAACTGAAAGGTAAGGCTCTTGCCGCCACCAGTTGGAAATATCGTCAGCAAGGATTCACCCCGGATGGCAGCCTCAACAGCCTGCTGCTGCATAGGAACGCCATCAAAGATGCGGAACTCATCATAGCCAAAGAACTCTTTCAATCCGTAATGAGCATCCAATCGCTGATGACAATACTCACAATCTCCACAAGACGTATTGCACAGCATATTCATCACATTCACCACCTGCGGGTAGTTCCGTATTACCCATGCTGGAGTAATAGAAAAGATGTCGTCAGCACCAATCACTGCCAAGCAATACGCCAACTCTATAGGATACTGCTTAACCAAGGTCTCGAAGTCTGCATGACTGCATACTTTCCCCTCATACTCCTTTAGAATCAATTGCTTCCAATCAGGTTTGAATGAAAATATTGATGATATCCAACTGACATTTGGCGAATATCCGATATACTTGAAAAAACCTCCAAACTCTTGTGTCTGATTCAGCAGGTAATAGTAGATTTCCTTTCTGTTTTCCGTTAACTGATTCCAGGCAGCCACTTCATCATTTAATAAGTCACGAGCCTTCATCGAGTCATTCACCGGATTGTTCAGTTCATCTACCTGTAGCTTATCATCCTTGACCAAATGATGATAAGGTCGTTTGGGGAAAAGTAAGGGTGATAGAAACAACGTATCAACTATCGCAGGATTTCTCCTCAACGAAGTATATTTCAAGTCGTGGTTGATGATATTGTGTCCACACACCGTATCGCATTTTGACACAAAGACATCGAAGTCTGCCTTGGAACTGGAGTGCAACACTGCACCATCCTCCCTGACAGCTCCATAATCCGCCACTTTTTTCGTCTGCGGATTCACTTCCGTATCAATAAATGCAATCATATCAATATATACTTTGTTATTGTCCTACGAAAACATGATTCTTATGATACACCAGAAACTCCCGGTTGGGACTATATTCTATCGGAAGTGTTAGTTTTCTTCCTGCTATGATACCAAAATGTTTATCATAGTATTCACGCGACTGATACTCACGCAAAGCAGAAGACAGAATAACAGTATAATCATCTGGGGAAATTGTAATGAGACCTTTGTCGAAAGCCTTGTCATAGAGTGCCGAGAGACAAATACCATTCTCAGGATTAAGGCGTTCTTTTGTGTGAGACTTATCAGACCAAGGTATGATGTGACTGGCCAATAGCAGTTGTGGTATATCAATACCTGATATGGCACAGCGGCAATCATAGTTGGTTAGTATCATACGACGAAAGTATTCTTGCCCCTTTCTTCGTTTGGTTATTGAGACTTTATCCTCTCCTTCCCTTGTAATATCAAAGTGGGAAATAAGCTTCCTTGAGATTATTCGTGGATTATCTTCCTGCGCCACAATCTTGTCTGCTTGTACTACCTCCTGCTCATATTGTGCATAATCCATCAAGCTTTTCAGGGCTGCAGAACAAAAATTATTTAACGGGTAACTTCTTTGATTAGGATTCCCGTAATCAAAGATGTTTGCCTGACCCGATCTCATCTTATCCACCTCGTCCTTGACAACTCGCAAGACCTCTTTAATAATGGCAATGTCACTTATATCGTAGAGTGATTGTCCTTGAAGGTCTATCTGTTGTTGATAAAGCAACACACTGTCGAGAATCGTGATAGCGCGAGCATAACTATCGGCTTTCCCCGAGTTTTCAGCAGAAAGTCTGGTGTTGAAATCTATAAAACCCTTTCTATCCATGACATTATTACATCGTTATTGCTGGATCAACGAACTTGCTGCGATTCCTCTGTTGTACGCTCTGAATGTTCTTCTTCGAACCATTGGATTTCTGCTGGCTGTAACAGCCAAATGAAAAGCAACACTGGCACGAGCGTTCTCTATAACTGCGACAGCCTGTCGCAGTAATTCCTTATATTCGTTTTCCTGGATTGGAAGCAATTCTTCTGCCATATTACTTCTATTGACTATAATATTGTCTTTTACTCTGATTGTCTCATTTCCTGACTAAACGAAGACCTATGCTACGATATTCCTTAGGAAGATTACATTCGCAAAGATAATGGTTTTCTTCCAATTTACGCCAGCATTCTCCAAAAAACAGCAAAAACGAGCGCTCATTTAAGCGAATTTTACGGAAAAAAGCGGAAACTCCACTTATAGCATCTTATTGACATCAATAATATGGTGCTGTTTACGACATTCTCCGTTTCGGCCAGCCAACGACAGCTATCTTATACATTAGCAACTAATTAGCGGAATATTCTCTAAATTCTTCGGTCAGGTTTCGGTCAGGTTTCGATCAGTTTTCGGTCAGGTTTTAGTCAGCGGGATATATGCATGACAAACGACGAAAAAGTGCGAAAATATTTGGTATTTCGATTGTTTACCGTTAACTTTGCGGGCAGATAAATAGATATAGGAAAAGAAATGAAGACAAAACATGTACAGTATGAGACACGGGGAACGTGCTCGAAGATGATTGACGTGACTGCTGACGAGAACGATGTGATCCAGCAGGTGTTCTTCCTGGGAGGATGCAACGGCAACCTGCAGGGCATCAGTAAGTTGGTGCAAGGCCAGAAGATTGACGATGTGATCCACAAGTTGCGAGGCATCAACTGTGGAACGAAGGGGACCTCGTGCCCAGACCAGCTGTCAATGGCCCTCGAACAGCTGAAAAACACGGCTGCCATAGAGGCATAATCAATTTCAAGACCAGCGGCAAATCGTTTTGCCATTCGTTGCAGTCGTTGTTCGGTCGCGAGCGAACGACGATTGCAATGCGTCGCAAATGGTTTTCTCACGCATGAGAAAAAGTTTTATCACGTGTGAGAAAATATTTTATCATGCATGAGAAAAGCGTGTCCCATGCATGGGACGGCCGTGTTCCACTGGTGGAACTCGCCAAAGGGACGCGTCGTGAAAGCAAGAAGGACGCGTCGTAACGGCGTGAGGGACGCGTCGTGATGAGGTGAGGGACGCGAGGTTATACAAAGAAGGACGCATCTGTTTGTAACAAAAGATGCGTCCTTTTTATGTTATCTCCACCTGATTTGTCAATTACCCACCTGTATAATGTTGTGTTTTACAAGGAAATAATATAAAGTAGGTGGAGATGTGAGCGATTTTTAATATGTGTGAAGATTTAGTTTTGCAGGTTTGAGGCCGGGGGCGGTGGCGGTGAGGGTGACGGTGGCGGGGGTGCGACCGGCACGGAGGATGGCGAGGCAACGGCCTTCGTAGAGGCGGCGGTGGTTCACAAGCTGGGTAAGTTCGTCGCTATAGTGGTCGCCGGAGGAAACAGCAGCCAGCCTCACCCCTAACCCCTCTCCCGTGGGCGAGGGGGACTTTGAGGGTTGGGACTCCACGGTGAAGGTAACGTCAAGGTCGGCGGTTGGGACAACGCGGCCTTTCTTGTCGATGGCCTCTACGCGGACGTGCTGGAGGTCAAGGCCGTCGGCCTTCCAGAAGGTGGCCCCCCATACGGCCCCCGAGGGGGCTTCTTTACCTTTGTGAACAGAGGATGAAGGCGTTGTGCCCCTCTTAGAGTTGAGGGTTGGGGGAAGGTCGGGGACAAGGCGCAATGCAACGGCTGGGCCAGCGGTTTCGGCGCGGTGGCGGGCGACGATCTTACCGTCGGTGCGGGCGATGGCCTCGATATAGCCGGGTTCATAGTTGAACTTATCCCAGCGGATCTGGTTGCGGGCCTTCGGGTTGCTGCGGTCGTTCTGCTTGCGGCCAAGACTCTTGCCGTTCATAATCAACTCTACTTCGTCGCAGTTGGTGTAGATAGTGAGGTTGAGTTCATCGCCGGGGGTGCGTGTCCAATGGTCGGTGAGACGACGGATGCGCTGCTTGACACCGTTCCAGTCGATGTCCTGACTCTGCTCCTGGAAACAAAGGTGTACGACGGGCTCATCGGAGAAGATGCTCTTGGCCAGGTAGGCGTTGGGCTTCGTGGTGAGGTCGATGTAGAAGACGCCCTGCGCCCAGCCCTTGGCGGGCCAGCCCTGGCTCTCGCCGAGGTAGTCGATGGCGCCCCAGTAGGCGAGGCCGATGACCTTTGAGAGGTCCATCTCGTAGTAGTTGGGCCCCATGGCAGCGGTGGTGGCCTCGCTCTGGTAGAACATCATCCATGGGAACTTCTGGCCGTCGCCGGGGAAGTACATATACCTATAATTATAGGCGGCGATGTCGGTCTCCATCACGAGGGGCGCCGGCAGCGAGTCGGTCTCGAGGGAACGGCCACGGGGGTGCATGGCGACGGTGATGAGACGCGTGTCGTCGTAGCGCTTCAGCAGCGGTTTCATCATGCGATAGGGCGTGACGCCCCAGTCGGCGTAGGGAATGTTCCAATAGGTCTGCAGCTCGTTGCCGAGGCTCCAGAAGACGATGCTGGGGTGGTTCCGGTCGCGCCGTATCCACTCTGGGATGTCGTGCTGCCAGAGGGCCGTCCACTCTGCACGGCCGCCGCAGTACTGCGTGAGCCATTTGTCATAGAGCTCATCGACGACAAGGATGCCGAGGGAGTCGCAAAGGTCGAGGAGACTCTCGCTGTAGGGGTTGTGGGAGGTGCGGATATGGTTGAAGCCGAACTCCTTCAGCAGTCGCAGGCGTTTCTCGATGGCGCGCGGGTAGGCGGCAGCGCCGAGGGCGCCGAGGGTGTGGTGGTTGGCGATGCCCTTGAGGATGACCTTGCGGCCGTTGAGTTTCATTCCGAAGTCAGGGGAGAACTCCAGCTGGCGGATGCCGAAGCGGGAGGTGACGCAGTCAGCTACGGTGCCATCGGGGTGTAAGAGGGAAACCTCAGCGGTATAGAGATAGGGGTCATCGATGTCCCAGAGATGGGCGTTGGGAATGGTGATGGGGGGCAGCGGGTATTCGCGCTGGCGCTGGTTGGCGCGGAAGGGCTCGGAGGTCTTCTGCTCGGCCACAACGCGGCCGTCGCGGTCAAGGATGCGGACGGCGAAGGTGAGGGACTTTGAAGGGCTGAGGGAGGAGGCTTCGGCGGTGATGGAGACCTCGGCGGACGAACCGCCGAGAACGGGGCGGGAAGAGGAGGAGGAAGCGCCGAGGGAGGCGCTGGAGGGGGCAGCGGTGGAGGGAGAGGAGGAGGAGGAGGGGGTAGAAACGATGCGAAGGGGGTGGCGGGTGAAATAGAGGTCGGGGGAGGTGAGGATGAGGTGGACGTCGCGGTAGAGGCCAGCGCCGGTGTACCAACGGCTGTTGTTGGCGGCGCGGGTGTCGGCTCGGACGGCGAGAACATTGGGCTCGCCCCATTTCAGGAGCTTGGTGATGTCGGCCTCGAAGCCCAGGTAGCCGTAGTCTGTTTTACCGATGAAATGGCCGTTGAGGTAGGCGTCGCCGACATAGAGGATGCCTTCGAAGTCAATGAGCACACGGCGACCCTTCCAGCTCTCCTCCGGCACGAAGGTTTTGCGATACCAGGCTACGCCCATCTCCTTGAAGCCACGCGGTGAGAGGCGGCTCTTGATGTTGGCGCCCGGGTCGCTGGTGTCGGGGCGCTCGTCCTCGCCGGGGGCTACCCACGGCTGCTCGATCTGGAAGTCGTGGGGCAGATCGACGGCGCGCCAGTCGGCGTCGTCAAGGGTCAAGCTGGCGCCGTCGGCGATATCGCCCGCGTGGAATTTCCAACCGAAGTTCCAAAGTAGGGAGGTGCGGGGAAGGTTTTCCGCGGCAGGAGCTGCGGACACGGTGGCGGGGGCGAATGAAAAGAGGGTAAAGAGGGAGAGGAGGAGGAGATGGAGACGGTTCATAGTGCGGTGTGCGCTTGAATTTTGTTAAGAAAAGTTATTTCGCGAGGAGGGCCTCAGCGATGCGGAGGTCGAAGGGTGTCGTGATCTTGATATTCTCGCGGTTGCCTTCCACGAGGGTAATGGGATGGCCGAGGGCCTCGACGACGGAGGCGTCATCGGTGAAGGCTTCGGTATAAGGTTGTTCGTAGGCGCGGAGGAGCAAGGGAAGCTGAAAGGTCTGGGGTGTCTGCACGAGGCGGTAGAGGGAGCGGTCAACGGTGATGGACTTTCCCGCTCCGAACGGAGCGGGCACGGTGGCTGTGGGGAGGAGCTGGCGGACGGTTTCGACGACGGGGACGACGGGGATGGCGGCGCCATGCTCGCGGGCGGCATCGAAGGTGCGACGGATGACCTCGGCGGAGGCGAAGGGGCGGACGCCGTCGTGGACGGCGACCAGCGCGTCTTCAGCGTCTTTGCCCGACGGGCAAAGACGCTGAAGACCGCTCTTCACGCTGTGGAAGCGGGTGGTGCCGCCATCGGCGATGGTATGCGGGAGGATGAAATGGTGCTTCGCGCAGAGATCCTGCCAGAAGGTCTGCTGGTCCTTGGGCAGCACCAGGACGAGGCGGATGCCGGGGATGGCGCGCTCAAAAGTCTCCAGCGTGTGCATCAACACCGGTCGCCCGCCGATGGGCAGGAACTGCTTCGGCAGGTCGGATCCCATGCGGAGGCCCTTGCCGCCGGCGACAACTATGCAAAAGGAGGCCCCACCCCCTCCCCCCTCCCGAGGGAGGGGAGTAGTTACCTGTGACTGTAGAGAACTATTCGCTTCCATTACATGAAGTATATACTCCCCTCCTTTATAGGGAGTGACAGGGAGAGAGTCCCTTACCTATATAACATACCCTTAGCAAGGGCGTCGGCGGTGGCTTTGTCCTTCAGGCGCTCCACGATGGCGTAGCCGAACTCAAAGGCGGCAGCGGGACCCTTGCCGGTGATGAAGAGGCCGTCCTGCTCCACGAGGGCACCGGTGCAGGTGGCACCCTTGAGCTCGCCTTCGAAGCCCGGGTAGCAGGTGGCGCGCTTGCCTTCGAGCAGTCCCATGCGTCCAAAGACCAGCGGGGCGGCGCAGATGGCGGCCACGGGGCGACCCAGATAGACATGGTCGCGGATGCGCTCGACGAGGTCGGCGCAGTCGGCCAGGTTCGTGGCACCGGGCATTCCGCCGGGGAGCACGAGCATCTCGGCGTCGAAGAAGTCGGCATCCTTGAGCAGCTTGTCAGCCTCGACGCGGATGCCGTGAGCACCGACGACGGTGCGGCTGTTGGTGATAGAAACAATTTCTACGGGCAGTCCTGCACGGCGCAGAATGTCAACGGTGGCGAGGGCTTCAATCTCCTCGGTGCCGGTAGCGAAGAATAGGTAAATCATAGTTAAAGACCCACCCCCTTGCCCCTCCCTTGTAAGGAGGGGAGTAGAATGTATTCGACTACTGGAAGGCTTTCAGGGTCATTAGTTTACAGATTATTAATGATGTTGAATTATCAAATATAATTACTCCCCGCCCTATAAGGGAGTGGCAGGGGGGAGGGTCTATAGGCATGCAAGATACCTCTTGATGGTTTCTTCAAGGCCGAGGTAGAGGGCGTCGCAGATGAGGGCGTGGCCGATGCTGACCTCGTCGAGCCAGGGGATCTGCTGGTGGAAGTAGGCGAGGTTCTGGAGGCTGAGGTCATGGCCGGCATTCAGGCCGAGGCCGAAGGCGCGGGCGGCTTTGGCGGCGCGGATGAAGGGGGCGATGGCGGAGCGGAGACCCTCGGGAGAACCCGAGGGAACAGTAACGGGGCCCTCGACTGATGCCGAGGGCACGGTGGCAGAGGCAAAGGCGGAGGCGTAGGGCTCGGTGTAGAGTTCTACGCGGTCGGCGCCGGCGCGGGCGGCGTAATCAACCATCTCCTCGTCGGCATTCACGAAGATGCTGACACGGATGCCAGCCTCGCGGAAGCGGGCGGTGACATCGG
>Ga0247609_10003325_pt1 | contig 16356 bp, 17 predicted proteins | sample 172DNAGHGlowgp2_FD_193487 | JGI IMG/M metagenome (GOLD analysis project Ga0247609, IMG submission 193487) | Sheep rumen microbial communities from Palmerston North, Manawatu-Wanganui, New Zealand - 1728 DNA GHGlow gp2 | ecosystem: Host-associated > Mammals > Digestive system > Stomach > Rumen ...
TGATGAAGTAATTGAAGTACTCGAAAGAGTTTATGATAAATATGATAATTAAATAAGAAACGCGGTTTCCAGGTCTTTCCGCTCGGCATAACTACATTACACCGCTCGGGTTGAGCTGGAAACCGCCATTTTTATATAAAGGAAGTAAAATATGATTTATAATATTAATGATAGATTACCATTTGGCAAATTATTGATGTTTGCTATTTAGTTAGTACTTTCAGTATTCGTAGCAACAGTTCTTATCGCTAATATTTGTGGAGTAGCTGTAAGTGGTGCGCTAGTTGGTGCTGGCCTTTCAACGCTAGTGTATCTTTGTATCACTAAGTTTAAATCTCCAATGTTTGTATCTAGCTCTGGTGCTTTTGTAGCCCCCGTTATGGCGGCACTTGCGGCAGGTGGATATACTGCCGTTGCTATTGGTGGTTTAGTAACTTGTATTATTTATACAACATTTGGCTTGATTTTTACAAGGGTGCCAGTAGAGAAGATCTATAAAGTATTTCCTCCTGCGCTAATTGGGGCCGTAACTGTAGTAATTGGTGTTAATTTAATGCCTTTTATTCTTTCTTATGTCTAGATTGCTGGCATTACTAATATGTGGGGTGTTAGCGTAGCATTAGTTACTATGTTAAGTATTGCTATTATTTCGCATTATGCCAAAGGTATTTGGCGCATCTTGCCTTTCTTAATGGGTACATTAATTGGTTATGTATATGCGATTATCTTGACCATTAGCGGCGCATATCCAATTGTTGATTTTAGTGTTTTTGCCAATTTAAAATTATTTAACATTCCAGACTTTGCCTTTCTACATTGGACTTCCGTATCCTTTACAACAGTTCTCCCAGTGATAGTAATTTATATTGCATATACAATTTCGGCAATGATGGAATGTTTAAGTGACCATGCTGCATTAGGAGGTATTATTGGAGTTGACTTATATAGAGAACCAGGATTAGGACGACTCTTTATGGGAGAAGGAGTCGCTAACATTGTCGGCACTTCCATAGGTGGCTTAGGTATCTGTTCATATGGGGAGGGTGTTGCATGCGTCGGATTTTCAAAAGTAGCTGCTACAAGAGTTACTGCGACAGCAGCAGGAATCCTTCTTCTCTTAGGATTTTTGGCCCCTGTCCAAGCCTTTATCCAATCCATCCCAAGTTGCGTATTTGCAGGAGCCGCGATTATTCTCTACGGTTTTATAGCATGTAGCGGAATTAAAATGCTCCAACGAACAGACTTAAATGTTCAGAAAAACTTAATTATTGTATCTACTGTTCTTTCTCTTGGTATTAGCGGTTTAGTAGTGGGTGGAACAACAATTAGTTTATCAGCTACTGGTTTAGCTCTTGTTGTAGGTGTAATTCTTAATCTCTTATTAAAGGAGAAGAATAATGGTTGATGTAATCTATGTATATGCTGACCCATATAATGATATGGTTAATTTAACCAAAGAAGAATTACAAGAATTATTAGAGAAGGCATTTAAACAAGGATACGACAAGGGATATGGCGAGGCACGTTTTCGTTATGATTATCCAATTATAACTACTACACCAGCGATTACCTATGAAAAAACTGCCCCTTATACTAATCCTTATACTATTACAGCTGATGGAACTACTACTGCAACAGATACTGCTGATGCCATTACTACTATGTCATATGCTACTCAAGATAATACCAGAAAAGATTTTTGGACATATACAGACAGTGGTTCAGGTTCAATTATATTTACAAATTCAGAAATCGAAGCTAATTATGGCATTGGTACTAATATGAATAATTAATAGAAATAAAAAAAATGGCGATTACCAATGAAGGTAATCGCCATTTTTTATTTTACACGTATCCAAATACGTCCATCCACTTTTACATTATCACTACCCCAAGTTTCATACTGAGGAATTTCACTTACAATACCTACAATACAATCAGGATAATCTCTAATTTCTTCTCTAGTCATAATATCAACCGTGCCGCCAGGAGCAGAACAAACTGCCATTCCAGCGTGATAATTTTCACGATCTTGATATGGATATACAAGTACCCTACCAGCAACCGCAATAGGAGTAGTAGCTTCAAAAGTTTGACCCATAGAATGACCAAATGTATCTGAAATAACTTGCGCTCCTGGCTAGAGACGTTGAGAAGAACAAGCTAAAGAACCATCATCTTGATCTATTACAACATGCCCAGGAGTAAGATTAATGGTAGTGCGGTATTCAGCATAATCATTAAATACAGCATTAAATACTTTTGCAGCAGTTAAATTACGACCAAAATATCCAGCACCGGTACAACGAAAATCAGCACCAGCATTATTTGCTGGAGGGGCGTTGGTAGGAATTGTATTACCATTAGCTCCAGTTGCGCTACTAATTACCATTGGTCCTTTTAATTCATCAGACCAAGTTGCATCACCACGCCAAAATACTTTATTTGTACCAGCGCCACCATTAATAGCAGAATTTAATTTACTAGCATCAATAGTTTTTCCATTAACAATTAAATTTGTAAAATAACCATTTGTAAATGGTGTTGATGAAGAACCAGCATTAGTTCCATATAAATTTGTGATATATCCATTTGTAAATGGAGTCGATGAAGAACCAACATTGGTTCCATATAAATTTGTAATATATCCATTTGTCCAAGGGGCAGAAGATGAGCCAATATCTGTAGTAGATAAGCCCTATACTGGAATATCAATATTAGAACCATCTACTTTAAGGCGAGCAGTTCCTTTTGCCTAGCCATTATGATTATCTGGCAATGAAATAGCACTACCCACTCCAATGGTTGTAGCAGTCCCATTTCCTGTATAAACAATAATAGATTTACCACCTTGTATTGCAGCCGGACCAGTAATTTTTGTAACTGTAGCAGCTGCTAATTTTGCTAATCCAGCTCCAGTAAATATATATTGGTCATTATCATTTACGCCATTTGTATTTGCCATAAAGGATTTATCTCCTTTCTCTCATTATAAAAAACTTTTCTACATAAAATATAAAAAAGAGGTTAATTCTTTTAATCATATTCACCCAAACATAGATATAAGAAAAAGGGAAGAGGATAACCTCTTCCCTTTATTTTTATACATCGATCCAGTAAATACCAGCGTTTTGAGCATTAATATATTGCTACATTAATTGTACATAATTAGTATCACTAGTTAATAATGTAGCATCAATTGCATTATAATCATGCTATGCGCCATGCACATATGCCCAACCTGTTAATACTTTACTAGATGCAGTTAAAGTATTAATTTCATATAAAAGCTCCGGGGCCTCATCACTAGAGGTAGAAGCAATTTTAAAGAATTTTACAGAAAAACGAATAGTACCATTCCATTTTGTTACGGGGCTTTGAATATTCCAGGGAAAAATAATTTTTCCGTTTACTGATGTTGTATCATAATAGGGGATGACATAATAATATTCCTTATTTTTGGCATCACGAAATTGGATCATACCAACCATTTGAGCTAAATCCATAGAATCATAATATCTATCAATGGAAAAAAATATAATCTCTGCAGAATGATCAGCTTCAACACCTAAAAATGCAGGGGCATCAATTTTTCTTGTATTTAAATTTATATTATAAATTGGTTCATCTTGTGGAATACGAATTCTAATGTCAGGAGGATTATACCCATCCTAAACGTTTTTTAAGAATTGTAGATATTCTTGTTCACCAGTAATCATAGGGAATACCTCCTATCCTTAAAAAAATTAGATTGTGCAACGGAATAAATCAGTATATCCAATACGTCTGGTATTATTATATTCAGCTACTGTCTTAATACGATAATATCCGTTATCAGCTGGCATGAATGGCTCTGCTATATTGATTTCCACTTCAGCAGGATCTGCTTCTTCAACTAATTCTAATGTATCTTTATCTACTTCTTGTAAATAATATTTTAATACACACTCAGGATAATTAGTATAAGGGATATTGTTATCTACCATGGTAAAAGCCAACGCTGAAGGTAAATCAACATTAAGACTACTATTATTTTCACCAGTGCGAGCTCCGCTATCAAGTACCTTTATCAGGCCATCTTGTCCATCAATAGCGACATATACACTAATCTCACTAACTTCTGGAGCAACAAACGATGTTACAATGCTGTCAGATTCACCTTTTGCATATGTTGCATTAAGACGATTAATGATACCAACTTTATATTGGCCTTGAGCAGTTAAACCATTAGATACTGGGATATCTCCATCATAACGAGCAAAATCATATTCACCAGCAGCAATATCTTCATCAGCTAAATCAGCAAATACTGTCTCACTACCAACAATCTTACCTTCGTTATCTAACATTACTACAGCAAGAGCACCCAAATCTTCGCCACTTACAGAAGCAGTAATAGTTGGCGCACTCTCACTCTCATTAGAAATATAAATAAAATTATTTTGCTCTGGATCAATAACTTCATAAGAAGTTGGATCAAGATTTGATGAAACACTTAAAGTAACTTCTGGCTCAGACGCAGCAGGAACTAAACAATAACCAGCATTATTATCAGCACCATCACGATTAGATGAAATACTTTTTGTTAAAGCTTCAACTTGAGCTTTATCTTCATCAGATAAACTATCCCAAGTACCATCACTAATATCAACACGAGCATTAGCTTGTACTGAATATCTACCAGCTTTGTTAATAGCAAGAACGCTAAATAGCTCATAAATTGGTTCGGCATCTTCTTCACCAAGAGCAGCAAAAGCCGCATCTTTTTCATCGCCAACTAATAAAGCATAACCACCAGTTACGGCTTTATAGTATAATTTATTGGCAACAGGTTCTGTATCTGTAGTTGGACGATAAGTATCTACACCTACCACTGGAGTAGCTTCTTCGCCTTCGAGTGTGGCCATCCAAGTATATTGAATACTTACGCCCTTTGTAATACCAGCTTGTGCAGGTAAATATAATGTAGATTGAGTACCATCTTCTTCAAATGGCATATTTTCTTTTGCAGGTAAATCTAAAATCCATTCAGGCATATCAGGACCTTCAATTTCATCTACACGATAAGCACTATTTCTTAAACGAAGAGCAAGCTCATTTAAGTAATTATTATCTACTAATACAGGATTTTTTAGAGTCAAACTATTACCAACTTGAATGCTAGCTGGAATGGTATTAAAGCTATAATCAATTTCTCCATTAGAAATATGATAAAATTGCACAGAAAATGTTAATGTTCCTGCGGCCTGTGTCATATTCTTTTGGATAGGCCATCCAAATACCAAATATCCTGGAAGTAAATCATCAGCAGGGCCGAATGCAGGAGTAGTTTGCATGTCTCCAACAGCTTTAGAACCAGCTGGTGTAAATGCCCAGTTAATTACTACTCGACCATTCCCATCATCATTTAATAATTTATAAAAACTCTGATAATCAAAGTATTTATCAATTTTAAAATATACTGTTTCTGCCCAGTGGTCACCAATAACAGCAATACCATTCTTTTTAAATACTGGTGGAACTGTGATTACACGGCTATTAGCGTCAATTTCAAATACTGGTTCATCAGCTGCCATAGCCAAGCAACGAGCTGTATATTCAGGATTAGCGGTAACGAATTCAAGAATTGTCTAAATATTTGCAAAATATTCTTCCAAAGACTTAATTTCAAGGCTTAATCCTTTCTTTGCAAAGGCTGCATTCATTAACTCAAACCGAGCTTGATATATCTCATTGTTTTCAGCAGTTAATTTTGTAATCATAAACCTTATATCTTCCTTTCTTTAAAATATAGGGAGGAGGGAGAAGTTTTTTCTCCCTCCTTAATTATTAAAAAACATTTAATGTTATTATTATTATTTGGCCTTAACTTCAAACCATAAATCAAGGTCTTCTTCTGGAATCACTATTTGAGAGATAAAAGATTTATTATCTTTCGTAAGCATTTTACCAGGATCAGCGGTTATTTTTAAATTTCTTACATAGTAAATATCTTCTAAATGCACAGGAGAAACAATTACTCCATTCGTGCCAAGATATTTATATAATACTTGTTTAGTCATAATTTTATTCTCCTTTAGATAGTTTCATAATATGTACCATCATCAATGATTGTAACAATTGATGAGCCACTATGTAAAATAAAGTTACGAGGCATACCATTACCACTATCACGTAATAATCCAAAATATTCAGCTAATCTACCACGGATTGCTCCAGTAGCATCAGCAATTTCGTCATTACCAGTATAATAGCCATCAGACCAGAATGTGATAGTATCCCAGGCGTAATTCTGGTTAGCACCAAAAGCAGCACGCTCTTCTGGTAATTCATTAGATGAAATGACTGGCATTCTTAAACGTGAACCTTGTGTACTAGTACCAATTTCAAGTGATACAGTATAATTAGATAAAGACTAGAAACCAAAGGAGTAAGCACCCATAGTTGTTATACTAGCAGGAATCTAAATTAAATTCAAGCCAGAAGCACGACCAGATGAACTAAATGCGGCTTCAAAGGCTTGTGTATCTATTTTATACAATACGGAAGTTGCGCTATCACCGAGTGTAGATACTAAATTAAAGTTCATAACACTCTAGAATGCACGCGTTTCAACTACACGCAGTTGTGGTAAAGCTAAGAAATCCACATATCTCAAATTCGTCATACGCGCACAACAGTCTGTCCAAATCTTTCTTAATGGATGTTCTGCCTCAAAGAAGATATGTGTAATACCAGGTTGCCGTTTAAAATCAGTAATACCAATAACGGGTTTGTTTTCCCAGCTAGCCGGTACTACAATTTTACCTGTAGCAGTTTTCACACTTGGAGCTACGACTGTTAATACTACGCCTTCATCAATATTATAATTGGAAGCATAATCTTCAGGTCCTTCGTCTACATAATTAGTAATAGCATAACTCCTAAACAAATCGCTATAATCAACATCATAGATACTCATTTGTGCGAATACTGCGTAAATTGACATATCTTTATTAACAAGACCTGTAACTGGTTCAGTGATGCGTCCAAGTGAGACATCAGATGCCACTTTAGAATAACCAATAAATGCATAAGTGCTTGTTAATGGTAAGTCATTATCATTACGATATGGAGCAAAATTAAAGTAATTTGAGATATCTACTAAACCATCTTCATTATAGCCATATAGGCCAGTAGGTTCAGTAAATAATGAGCCTGTGTTAACTAACATTGCGCCAGCCTTAACACCATTTTGCCATACTGTAACAATATTTTGATGTACCCTATATTTTGCATATAATACTACAACTGTATTATCATTATCAAATGTATAAGCATTTAAATAAGACTCAAGTTCATCCCCAGTTGGATATTCACCAATGCCAGTATTAATATCAAAGTTATAAGGTAAGAATAATGTATCCTCATCTGGATCCAATCCCCAACCAATGAAATCATAGCCAGATTTTGCTGGAATTTGTGTGGTTGGTGCTAATGGATGTGCTCCATTCGATCTTAATACTTCAATAGTTTCTAAAATACCAGTATCTAGCTTTCGCACATATTTTGTAACATTGGCTTCACCAATATTAGCGGCTTGGATTTTAAGATTTGGGAAGTATTTAGCATATTTAGCAGTTAAGTCCTCTTCTATGATAGCATCACCAGCAATATTGTTAATAAACATTGTACCAGTAATTGTTGGAACTGTTGGAACACTTAAACCTTGTGTATTAGCAAATTGCTCATGTCCTGCTTCATATTCTTCAATGAAGAAATCTAATAAAGAAGTATCAGTAATAATATTACTATCCATTGTATTATCATAAGTATATACAATACCATTAAGTGTATCATTTGCCCAAGTGGCTTCATTATAAGTATATGGAACAAATGTACTATGGTCAGTTAACTCATAATAAGTTTCATTAGCATCATATTCTTCACCATAAATAACTGCTGTATATGGAGTCCATACAACATTTTTCAAGCTCGCTGCTAACATTGAGTTCGCAGTAGCATTTTTCTTTAATTTAACTAAATTATCTAAGATGGTATAAGAACCATATCCTAATTTTCCACCTTCAATAACTAAAGTAGAAATATTATGTCCTGTGCTTGCTAAACTAGAATTATAATCAGTAATATTTTCTAAGTATAATCCACGATAACTATCAGCAGGACTATATTCAACTTCAATATTTGATTTATCAGCTAATGCATTATAAGCTGCTGATGTTGTTGCTACAGTTTCACGAGTTGTTTTATCAACCCATCTAGCAACTACTGGCATTGTATTAAGAATATTAGTTAAATTATTATGTTCAATTAACTCTAATACTGTAATGCTACGTGGTAAATGTACCGTATGTAATGGCGCACCATTAGCAAAATATACACTTTGTAAAGCTGTATTTAATGCTCGGAACTCTTCTAATTTTTCTGAGCCACGCATATCAACAGACTTATTAAAGGTTGTCATATTAGAGAAAATTGCTTGTTTTAATAAAGCTTTTTTAGTTGTACTTGATATACCATTTGTTAATTCGAAAGCCTTATCAGCATCAATTAAGTCATTTTTATAACCAGGTATATCACTACCAAAGCGTAAATCAAGTAAACGCTTACCAGCAATTAAGTGAACCTCGCTGAAATACATTGTACTTAAATCACCCATTGATGATAAGTAATCTAAGCCTGGTAAATATGTTAGCTGTTCATTTGGTGTTTCTGGTTGATCATAATAAACACTTAATGTGTTTTCAGTAGATTGTGTCCAAACACCATCAGCCTCAGCATCAGTTGCTGAATATTTAACAGGAATACTTGTATTTTCATCAGTAAAGTAAGAAACATATTGCTTTAAGAATGGCTTTAATTTAAAATCAGCAGTGCTATCAAAGTAAGGCACTGGATAATCACCATGCTAGAAACCAGAATATTTACTATCTGTGCTAGCTTTATTGGCAATTTCTTCATCACTTAAATTCAAGTATTTATCTGAAGTTAAGCTCTTGCGGTTGCCATTAACACGACCCCAGAACTAACCTTGTTTTGCTTGTGTAATTTCATAAGCACCACCGAGCCACCAAGAGTCAATGTAATTTAAGCGGTTTCTTAATAACAATTCAGTTGTTAATTTCTTATCACCTTGGCATTGGAATGCAAACTCAGTAGTACCCATTACGGAAATACCTTCAGTTGTGAAGTAACCAGTTTCCATAATTTCAAAATACTTATAGTATTCATCAAGACCAATCGCAATAATTGGACGGATACCACGCATTGCATAAGAATCAAATACATTAGGATCACACTCATAAGCACCAGCAATCTTATCATAGCTTAAATTATTACTAACTGTAGAGCCATCATTTAAGCCACGGAAGACACGATATTTATTCTGAATTTCAGTATTAAACATTGTGTAGAAGTTATTCCATAAAACGCTTGTTGGAGTAGAGAATAATCCTTTTTCTGTAACATCAGCATCATAATCCCACAGATAAGCACCAGTATTATTTAAACCTAACTGTGTATCAATATCATAGAATGTAGGATACCAAATATATTCACCATTCATCTCATGTGGGCCAAAGCTTGCTAACATCATATTTTTACCACGAGAGTCATAGCATAATAAAAGTTCAGTTAATACGAAGTAAACTAAACAATATTCTAAATCTAAGTGCTGACTAAATTCATTTCTAAATTTCTCTAAACGATAATCAACAGTATCTAATGTAAATGTTGTAGTATAACCACCAGCAGAAAGAGCAACAGAAGTAGCACCAAGCTTGCCTTCATAGCTTGTAGCAGTTGTATAAGTGACACTAGGAACAGAAGTTGTTACAATAGAAATGCTTCCATCTTGTGCTTTTTCAGCTTGATAATTAACGATTGCCGCATTAGTTGCGGTAGATGTGTCAGTAGAGTCTAACCAATAGAACAGACGTTCTAGGTTATAATATACTTTACGAGCATAAGTACTTTTTTGAGCTTCATTAGAACCAATTTCATCAGCAATTTCAGGCTTGTCTGCTGGAACTACGCCATCATATTTACCATCAGCACCAATAGCATCTAACTAATCACCATAAGGACTATAACGATACTCAAAGTGTTTCATCATTTCAACACGGTTCTCGTATCCAGCTTGTGGTGTGCCAAAGCCGGCTTCACGCGCCGCTTGACTTGGGAAACGGAATGAGCACCAAGTACCTTGGTTATCAGATAATTCCCAGCATTCAGAAATACTTTTAATCTTTGGTGTTCCTTCTATATATGGCTATTTTGCACTTGATTCGTAACCATATGCTTCATTTGCACCTTTATCCAAGTTCATATTATATCTACCGATATATTCATAAGTCACATTTGGATTAGTTGGATTGTTGCTAGCATCTACATATTCATGGAATGTTAGTACCGGATAGCCATATACGCTTGTACGTAAGTTATCCGATTCAATACCTAAATCATTTAATGGATGTTTACTATATAATGGATATTTAGTATTGCCAAGTAAGTTAGCAAATCCAGTGTTATAACTACCAGAAGATTCCATATAGTCAATCTTCCAAGTAAATTTATTAACACCAACAGCCTCATTATCCATATGGAATTTAGATACTAAAGTTTTTCCATCAATTTCATGGTCTTTAGTTATTGATTGACCAGCAAGACTACCTTTTGTGAATACCCAAGATGTAGCCTTTTTATATTTTGTTTTATAGTTACGACGAGGATAGCCTTGTGAGGAAGTTCCTTGTACGTCAATATCAACATCAGTAGCCATAAAACTTGGTGAATGTGTATAATAATACCACTCATCAATATCACCATCTTCTAAAGCTTTATCTAAGCAAGGGTTAACAAATGTAATATCAACCTTGCAAGAATCACCTTTGAAATATGGTAATTTCTCTGCGCGCCCAGAGTTCTTAATTTTCCATACCGTGTATGGCATTGTTAAGGCTTCTGGATGCTTATTATTATAATCAACTAAAGCCTCATAAGATAACTAAGTTGGTTTTAATTCATCAGCTAATTGGTTTTGGTCATACAATACAATACTATGCATATCTGCTAAGTAGTTATGAATGACTTCTGGCATTGTTAAGCCTGTTTGGAAAATGCGGAATCGATATAAATCAATATCACAATATGTTGAATCAAAAGTAAATGGGACATTAATTATAAATTGTCCTGTCTAACCTGAAGGTGGTAAATCACCTGCGCCTGATAAAATACCATTTAGATAAATAAATATCATTGGTGGTTTTTCATTTGTGCCATGCTATACTACACAACTCAAGTTAATAACTTCATCTTCTTTATATCGTACATTGATAATGCCTTTAGATGAACGGAAGAAGGTTTCTTGAGAACCAATAACAAGACCATAATCTTGTTCATTTAACCATTTACTAATAACACCATCACGAGTTTGATAAATTTTTTCAGTTTTTTCATCCATTAATGGACTACCATATTCATCATACCATAACTCTTTATTATTAGCTTGTATCCATTCCATTGTCGCACTGGTTGCTGAACGGGCTTCATTACCATCTTCATCAAGAACAACATAATAATAAAGTGGTACTGTAGTAACCAATGTAGAATATTTTTGAACATTACGTACACGGAAACGCATTTCTAACGTAAAGTCTTTATCAAAATTTAATCGTAAAGATGGCGTTGGAATCACAACTTTAGCACCATTAGCAACAGCTAAATATGTACCATTATCAATACCATTGCTACCCACAGCATCTTTGCGCCAGCCATTATTCTGCCAGTTAAATCCAGTTAAAGTAGCAGCATAACCATGTCCAGACAAATCATTCCATTCATTACGAGTACTCTTAATTTCTGAGTTAGAACGACCAGCAGAACTAAAGTTTTCTAATAAGCTACCAGACTGTGCTAAACTTAAATCGCGTGACCCTTCTTCAGTAACGAAGATATTCATGTCTTTACGAGAACCACGGCAGATAATAGAAAATACGTTATTGCCAACAGTATAAAGAGATGAAATATCCCATTCATTCCAAGCTGTAGCTGAATAGTCAACTTCCATTTCACCAATTAAAGCACCATCTTTATATAATGTAACTTCAGCAGCTAAACCACTATTAATAGCTTGTGGGTCATATACCATATATTGGATATATGAGTTTTCATAATTTACAATAGTATTATCATAATCTCCTACCCAAATAATTGGCGCATCAGATGTGTTATCAGCCCATGCTGCTTCAAACGAAATACTCTTTGTTTCTACACTTAAACCACTGGCTTCTGCACTAATATACATTTTAATATCATGTGCACCATAAGTCTAACGTCCGAGAACATACTATACAGTACGATTATACCAACTAGGATTGATAGCAACTGTATCGACTTCAACATCATCGACTAAAACATGCAGTGTAACATTTTCCAAACCTTCTGAACCGATTGGCATATAATCTAAACGTAAATCACCACTCTCATCAGCTTGTTTTAAAGGAATATAGGCGTTACTAACTTTTTTAATATCTAAAGTTAATACTTTTAAGCCGATGATTTGTTTTGTGAATCCAGAAGGATGACTAATGCTATTTGGCGATATCAATGTAATTAACATTGTTAAATTATCGCTTAATGGCAGTTGATTCATATTAAATAAATAAGGTTGATCTACTGGAACACGTTGAGCAATATGTTCAAATACTTGTTCTCCTGCACTATTCAGTACACGAATAGTTAAAGTAACATATGAATCGTAACGACTTGTTGGAGTAATGCGAACATCATAAGATTGACCATAAATATATGTTTTATATGATGCAAGTGTTGTGTCATCAACTATCAGACCAACATCGGTTGTGACGCCACCGCCACCACCTTCGCCACTACCACCGGTGCCGCTAACTGCTAATAATACAGCATGTATAATCTGAGTGCTCTCATCTGTTGATAATACTCTGAAGAATCTACCATCTGCATTTAAAATTAATGAATCAGGTGTTGGCAATGCTGGAGTTGGCTTTGTTGGATCTGCAAGAGCCTCTAGCATAATATCATAGTGAAAGTCAGTATCATCAGGAGAGACCTTTTTAATAGTGTTTTCATTACCAGACGCATATACAATTCCAGATGCCCCAGAACCAACTGGAAAACGTTGAGTTGTACCATTAATTGTTTTATCTATATACATATTACCTGTATCATAAGCGTAATATACATATCCATCACGTAAAGGCTACAAATTAATACTATCTTGTTTTCCACGCACTGGTATAAATTTACTATTTGCCATATTTTTTGCTCCTTTCTCCGTAATATAAAAATAAAATGGGGCAAGGAATCAATGTCCTTACCCCATAAATATTCCTTCGTTAGAATATAAAAAGTCAGTTAATGTGCTTATACATTTCTGTCCAATTTAAATTAGAATGTACCCCACTCAATTTCAAAATTGATAGCACCATTAGCAGCAGCGGTAATTGCTACAGATTGACCCGCAGATACAGCAGAGAATTTTGTAGTAATTGTAGCAGCATCGCTTCCACCAACAACAGGTGTTAAAGAAATAGTTCCTTGTGCACCATTAGTAGTAGCAGCAGTAGTAATATTAGCAGCTGTCCACTTATATGTTGTATCTTTGTCAGCAAGACTAATAGTGCGCTCAGCTACATTAGTTACATGTCCCTGTGCATCCACTGTAATCTGTGGAATAACAAAGCTAGCATCAGCATCAGTATTAGACTTAGTAACATTTGCACTTGGTCCAAATGCACCAGGAGTACCAGTAAACTGATTGGCATGACCGATTGCAATACCAGAAGCACTACCAGCAACAGTAATAACTCCGTCGCCAGAGATATTTGCACTTGTAGAACCACTTGCGCTACCAGAACCTGTTAATTTAACGACTGCCTTATTTGTACCAGAAGTATTAGCCTCAGTACTTAAAGCATATTTACTATCTTTATCTTCTGGTAATGTAATAGTTTGTTCTGTTAAACCAGTTACGTGACCTTGAGCATTAACTGTTACTTTAGGAACAACAAATGTGCCGCTAGCTGCGAGTGCGCCAGTAATTGCACTATTATCACCCTTGGTTCCAGCTGTGACCAAACCTGTAGCGTGTTGAATTGTAATAGTGTTACCAGATGCGCTAGATACCAAGTCACGATCTGCGGTAACCTTAGCTAAGGTTGTAGAAGAATTACTTGTGGATGGTTTATAAGAAATTGTGCCATCGCTAGCTACACTAAATGTATAAGTAGTATCCTTATCAGCGCCAGCCTTAACATGTTCCCATGCTAATGTGCTAGAAGTAATATAACCGGTAGAAGCATCTTCTGTACCAGTAGCAATTAATAAATCACCAGGTTGAGACTCGCTTGTACCAGCACCGGCGGTTTTAACCATATAGGTATCGCCAAGCTCAACATTACTTGTTGGAAGTGTAGTAACTGTTCCATCAGTACCTACAGTTCCTTTATAAGTCATAGCATTTAAGCCACGGATTTTCTTATCAATTTCAGCAGCAGAATACAAATTAGTAGCTAATGTACCCTGGTTTTCAACTTTAGTAGTTACACCATCAATTGTTAAATTATGATATAAAACATCAGAACCACCAGTTAAAGTGACATTACCACCTTGATTCATTGTTAATGAACCACTAATATCTGCGCCATCAACTGTAATAGAACCACCAGTAGGTTTAGTATCTTTTGCAGTTACTGCTTTAGTAGTAACATTAGTTACATGGCCTTGAGCATTAACAACAACAGACTCAACAACATTAATAACAGCATCATTAGAAGCAGTTTGCGCTGTACCTGTAGCCTGTTTTGCACTATCACCATTCGCTGTACTAGCAGCAACATCAGCATGCTTATAAGAAATTGTACCAGCAGTTGCTTCAGAAACTTCTAAAGCTGTACCGGCCGCAAAGTTTACAGTAGATTTATTCTGATTGCCTTCTTTTAAGATAATTGACTTAGAATTAGCAGCAGATTCTAAAGTATATTTGGTATCAGTTGCTGAAATCACTAATGGAGCATTTCCGCCGCCGCTTAACTGTACGTTATCACCAGCATTAACAACAACCCCATCACCAGTTGCATTATCTCCGCCAACATTTAATGTGGTAGAACCGCCAGCTACTGTACTTGTACTAACAGCACTTGCGCCAAAGGATACTTGAACATTTTGAACAATTTGATTAATATCACGGCTATTTACATAGAAAGTAGCAGTAACATCACCTTCAGTAGCGGCTTTAGAGGCATTACCATCTTTATGCTTTTGAGTAAGGGTAATTGTATAGGCAATACGATGGTTTGTTGTATCAACAACACCTTCACCATTATTACTCACTGATGCAGTAGGTTCAATATAGTTATAGCCGGTATCAGTATCAGGGTTTACTTGTACCCATTTAATAGTAGAACCAGTAATAGCGGCGCAAACGGCTAAAATATTACCAGAAACCGAATCAGCCCCAGAATTTATGTAATAAAACTGGCCGACTGCTACTTGGCTACCTTTAATTTCCTTACTATCATCATCAGTTGTTGCGGGTAATTGATTCGCCGCAGAAACAAGTGTAATTGATTGGTTTAACTCAATAAGCTCATGATTTGCATTACCAACATACAAACGATTAGTATCAGTGGTTAAATAAAATACACCATCAGTTGCGGCATTTTTTGCTGGTAAATTTGAATGTAAACCACGTTTAAATAAGACATTTGCCATATTTATTTATCCTCCAATTATTCATTTTCAATAGGTTTCCAGGTTAAACGGTCGGCAAGATAATTAATTTCTTCTACAATTGTAGTATCACCTGTTCTATCTTCACGAGCAAATAAGTCATTTAAATCACCAACAGTAGAAGATAATACATAATCGTTTAACAGAGGATTGATTACAGATGCGGGAAGACCAATTAACTCTAATTGTCCTGCCGCGGTTACATTAAAGACATTGCTATCTACACTCTTAATATATTGTGTCGCAGCAATGGCTTCATTTAAATCTCCAATTTTAGCTGCTGGAATTGTGCCATCAGCATTAAATAGGTTATTGATATTACCGACTTGTGCCTGAGTAAGCAAGCGTGGGTCATCTGTTTTAACATAATCACTTAAATCGACGCCCCAATCTCCAATCTTTTCCCAAGCGCCATTTACAGCTAAATATTCATCATAACCTTTACTCGCATCTTCGGCATCTTTTTGTACCAAAAATACAATATTTTGATTAGCAGCATTAGTTGGGTCTTTCCCGTCTAAACTAGTTGTTGTAGTATATGTTAAATGATTGGCAGTTGCCACAACTGCGCAATCGCAGAGTCGGTTT
>Ga0247609_10003326_pt1 | contig 16350 bp, 13 predicted proteins | sample 172DNAGHGlowgp2_FD_193487 | JGI IMG/M metagenome (GOLD analysis project Ga0247609, IMG submission 193487) | Sheep rumen microbial communities from Palmerston North, Manawatu-Wanganui, New Zealand - 1728 DNA GHGlow gp2 | ecosystem: Host-associated > Mammals > Digestive system > Stomach > Rumen ...
TGATAGTTCGGTTATCATTTGAAGGCGATCAGAACGAGTTTGGGATTGCCCGTCCAGTGGTCCAGCAGTGCGATGGTGTTTCCGTCAATCTGACAGCCGTAGGTTGAGTTAATGCCTAATTCCTTAGGTGTGAAATTAGCCACAAGTTTTGCGTCCTTGCGGGAATAAATGTCCAGTCCTTTGCTGTTAGAGCGCGCATGCACCATATAGTCGTCTGTCAGGTAAAAGCTGCCGAAATTAAAATCTTTGTTGGGACCGTAGGCTTTGACCTGGCGCATATCCAGTTCGTGCTCGCGAATATATACGGTGTTGGGGGCATCGCTCTTAAGGCTCCCTTTGACCAGAGCGCGGTTGCCGTGTACGCTGAACCAGCCGCAGGTGATATAGGGATCGTTCTGGGGCAGGTAGCCGCCTGCCTGTTTCGCGTTGGGCACAGGGAAAGTTCCATCCGATTTAGCCTGTGTTTTCAGGAAAGCGCCGCTGTTCGTCCAGGCAAGCGCGTTGTTTTTATCGGTGGTAGGCGTCAAATAACCAAGATTGGCGTAAATCTCTCCGATGTCCTTATCTTTTTCCAGCCCGTGGGTGCGGATCTTGCCCTGCGCCTGCTGGCGGAAGAACAAGCGGTCCCCTGCAACGCCAGTGATGAAGCTGACGTTCTTTGCCAGCGAGGGCTGTCCAACCACAAGCTTTTTATCCTTGAGAACCAGCTTCATCATATCTTTATTTTTTGCAATGGCGTAGAATGCGCCGTCCATATAACACATCTGGGGCATGTAGGCGCCAGTGGCCAGTGCTTTCACATCGCTCTCCAGCTTAAGGGCTTTGATGCTGACATTTTTATTTTTTAGTTCAACGCCTTCTTTTTGTACCATTTCTACAATCGAAGGCACGGATTTTTTAGGAAGATCGGCCTTCTTTTCGCTTCCTCCTCCGCCGCACCCCGTAAGGTTGAGCGCTGCCGCCAGGGCGATGGTAAGTGCAAATAATTTTTTCGGTTTCACTTTTCTCCCTCCTCGTCGGTAATGTTGATTAATTTTCATTCGGCATTCAAATGATTAAAATTCAGTGCCAAGATATATTTCCGTGATAGCATTATTTCCGTCTACATAAAATGTCAGCGTGGTAAGACCGTTGTTAAAGCTGTAAATATAACCGATGCGTCCGTCATATTTGGTAAATTTTTCTCCGGCGCCGAACTTGTTCTGCACGTTCTGGTAGGATGTGCCCACGAAGAAACCGGAGGGGGTGGTTATGTTTTTATCTTTTACGGAATAGCTGACTATTTTTAATTTTTCTTCCGGCGCAGGGTCGTCGGCGCCGGTTCTTGCAGTAATTTCAAACAGGGGGCTGTAAACATAGGTCACTGTCCGTATGCCGTCGCCTTTAAAAAGTTGTCTGTCGGCAGGTTCTCCGAAAATACTCTTGGCCTGTTCCATGGTCTTGCCGGGTCCTATGCCTCTCAGGAAAAGTTCAGATTCCGGCATTGTGTGTGCAAAGCCGGTGGCGGCAAAGGCAAGGGTCAATACTGTAATTAAAAATAAGATAATCCGTTTCATAGTCGTCTCCTCCCTGTTTTTATAAAATGTTATTTTCTTGAAATACTATGTTAAAGGGTATTACTTTAATTATTTCATTTAGCCTACCCCGCCTTCGCTGTTGTAGATCAGCAGGGCTTCGCCGTCCGGCTTGATCCGGTAAATCTGTCTGAAGTCCTGGCTTACCAGAAAAGCCATAATCAACCTGTTGCCGTCATAAGCTTTTAATTCATAAGACGGTTTGATAGCGCCGATGCCGGGATAATTTTTCTCTATGCCGTCTCCTACAAAATTATCTTCAAAACGGTAATCCACCCCCGGTTCCAGTCCGGTCAGCTGCGGATTCTGCTGACGCACCCAGGCCATGGCCATAAAAGCGGTAGGCGCAGCATAATCGCCTTCCCATACATAAGTCCCCGCCAGGTCCGGATCGGTTCGCATGGCTTTGGTCTTCGCCCCGTCAAAATACTGTGGCGTTAATGTGATGGATTTATTATTGACCGTTGCGTTATATACCACGCAGGTCATAGGCGGAAGTATCCGGGGATCCGGCGCGGGGTTCCGCTTGTCGCTGTAACCGTGGGTCAGCACCACTCTGGAAGCATCCATCGTACCGGCAATATAAATCCGCGGGGCCATGTCCGAGCCTTCGTTACTGTTGCCGGTATAGTTGCGGCTTTCCACGCCCACAAGAACGGATGAATTCATATAAAAATCTTTTGCGACAATAACATCGATCCGCCCGTTGGGAATGCCGTTGGCGTTTTTCCGCAGATACAGGCCTTCCGCCGGCTGCCAGTCATCAATCGCTTTGGGTTCCGCGAAGGCCGGCATGCTGCTGAAAACAAATGCCAGAAACAAACTTGCGCATAAAATAAACTGCCAGAGTTTTTTCATTTTGGTTTCCCTCCTTTTGCTTCACCATTACGTTGTGTTACGCCCTCTGTTTTATTTTGTTTATCTTTGTTTATCCATCCATACATCGTTAAAAAATCCGTTTACTATTTTTCCGGTTCTTTCTTTTTCGGATGCAAGGTTTCCAAAGCTGCCTGTCCTATCACGATCAGGTCCTGCTGCTGCATTACGTCGATCTGGTTTAGCTTTTCTGTTTTGTAGCCGACGGTCCAGCGATCCAGTACGGGATGCCAGCGCATTTCGTTGTACGCCGCGTCATGAAACTTACGGTTGCGGACAGCGATTTCTTTTACGTTTTCTACTGCGGACAGATTTTCGATAAATACATAAAATTTCAGAGGCCGGTTGCCGCTGGTTACAAATTCATAACCGCTTCCCTGCTTTACAATTTTCAGATCGGTTCCTACTGAAATATTTTTTTCTTCTTTTGTTACGGATCCGTTTTCCGCTCTTTTCGTTTTCAGGTCATATGCGGGATAATGCAGGATAAAAGGCGTTCCATCCGGTTTGGTTTCCTCCCATTTCCGATAGATGCAAACGGTTTTATCCAGTTTGACGGTTTCGCTTGCCATACACTCCTGCGCATTTATCGGCCAGTCCGGAATGCTGCCGTAGGGAGCGGACCGGACGGTTTCAATTTTTTCTTTCAGGCTATCGGGAAGCCTTAATATTTCTATATGCGCATGCCTGGAAAAAGTATCGGCGGCGCGTAACGTAACGCTGTCAGGCCGCAGCGGTTTTCCCGTATACAGGAAGCGAAGGAAAAGATGCAGGGAGTCATTGCCCAGTGCTGATTGTACGTAGGCGTCCATATCCGGAATATCTGCCGGCAACATTCCGTTCAAAGCAATCGGTTTCCCGGTCATCGGCGTTTTTTTGGGATCCCGCGGTTCCAGGGGGACTGTTGCGGAAAGAAAGATATCCGGTTTCACTGCATTCCACTGTAGGCTTAACCGTTCCCTCACATGCTGCGTCATTTTATCAATGAATTCAGCCTGCCGTTTGGACGTATACACGTTCCCCGTCTTTGTGTCTACGGCAAAGCGGAATGTTTCACTGCCGGAACGGTACTTTCCTTCCGCGAAGTTTGTCAGCTGGGACTGATGATTTTTCCCGAGATAGGTTATCTCTCTCATTTCGGTTATCTTCGCGCCCGCATCGTTTTCGGAAAGATATTTTTTAAAAATTTTTTCGCCGCTTTTGATCAGTTCTTCTCTTTCGGAAGATGAAAAATCATCTAAAATGCAGCCGGAAAATGAAACGCAGCACAATAGCGCCAGGCAGAACAGCACAAACCGTTTCATCTTTTTTCCTCCCGTAATGTTTTTCCGTCAGGCTTTGTTGCCGCAGTTTTCGCAGAACCGGGCTCCCGGTTTCAGGGGAGCGCCGCAGTTCTGGCAGAAACGCGGATTCGTTGATTCGGTTGCCGCCGCTGCTGCTCCCAATTTCTCTGCCGCATTTTGTCCGCCAGATTGAGGAAGATCCTGTTGCAGTTCATCTTTCGGCAACGGTTCCTGTTGGGGCGCAGCTGCTGCATGCGGTTCTTCCGGGAAATTTTCCTGCAGGCCGTATGGATCCGCTTCTTCCGTCGCATTGTTTTGCGGCAGCTGTTTCTGCCGTTCAATGGCCTGCAGGCGAAGCCGTTCTTTGCGCTCTTTTCTTTCCGCCGCGATCTGGTTGCTCTTCCGGTTTTTTAAAAAGAAATGAACGCCGACGGCTGCCAGTAAAATAACAAACGCCGTACCGGATACGATTCGTGTGAGACGTACGTTTGCTTCCGCCTCCGGATTTTGTTCGGCTTCCTTTCCGCTTTTTCCGTTGCTGTTCCCTTTATTTTTACCGGCATTGTCCGTATTCTTGTCTGCATTAATTGGATCTTTTTTCTCGCCTTTTTCTTTGTTATCTTTTGCGTCAGGTTTTACCGGAACGTTATTTTTTCCCTGGTTGCCCAATGCGGCTGCCAGGACTTCATCCTTTGCGGACAGGATCAGTTTGTTGACGGTGGTGACCTTCTGGTTGAATTTGCTGTCCTTGCTTTTGTTTGTGAGGACAAAGCTCTCGATGACCTCCAGCGTATCCGCGTCTTTGGGCACGGTATAGTTCAGGTACAGGTTGCTCATATTTTCTTTGCGGAAGTTTTCCTTTTTTATGACCGTATCGCCTTTTTTGGCGACTACCTGCATCCGTACCAGGCTGGAGCGGCCCGTAATGGGAAGTTCCTTTTCATTTTTTAACGTTGCGCGGATCACAAATTTCAGTTTGCTTTCCGGTTTGATCTTGCCCAGATACATATGCATTTTATCTTTCTGGCCCGCGTAGCGAAAATCTTCCGCGCCTACCGCGTCTACCGTCACGGCAGCCAGTCCCTGTTCGACGATCGCATCGGCGGGCACGCGGCGCACTTCCGCAAAGCAGGGAAAAGATAAAAGACAGAAAAGGATTGTAAAAATTGTCAGCTGTGCAAATGTTTTACTGAAAGTTTTCATCATTGTCAGCTCCATTATCCATAACAATTCAATAAAGGATTCTTATTCTCAAAATGGTTTCCCTGAGATTTTTACTGGCGGCAGTTCCTGTAGTAAAGCTGGGACTCCGTACATGGTCAGCTTATAATTGCCGCCACGCTGCCGATTAAAATAAACAGGAAGATACCGGCAAACAACAGGCCTTCGCTGCCCATCATGCGCAGGATTTTGATCAGTCCCCAGCGTTCCCCGTTTTTATCTTTTACGCCGACGCCGAACATGGAGAGCACGGTAAGCTTCCGGGAATCCTTGTCGCCGATCAGTTTTTCCTTCCCGTTTTCCAGAATTTCATAGATGTAAGGATGATCGAAGGCGTCCATGCGAATGCCTTTGGAAAGATACAAAAGGGCGATGATAAAGGCGATACAGTACCAGGCGGCGCCGTATTGGGGCGCAAAGCCATCCATGAACCGTTCCCCTTCTTTCATGCTTGCCCATCGTAAAAAGGCGGCGATGATGGCGGGTAAAAACACGGTAACAAACGTATTGATGAAAACAGAAACCATACGGCCTGCAGGATAAAACCGCAGATGCACCGGCACCAGTTCACCGTTGTCGTTCCGTTCCCGGAAGACCGGTGTGTTATCGTAGGGATTTTCCAGCACGTCTTCCCCTTCCGCGATGGAAAGGTCGCTGCCTTTTCGTTCTGCTTTGGCCGCCTCTGTTTTTAATACAATGGGCCGTACCAGCTGGCCGCTTCGTTGGGAAAATAAAACCCCGTAAACGATAAAGGGTACAGAAGTGGTAAACAGGCCCATCCAGGCGTTTCCAAACAGGAAGGTCAGCAACAGGTATGTGCCGAGGGTATACAGAAACCACTGCAGGATCCAGGGACGGGATTTTTTCTCCCGGCCGGTGGAGACGGCGATGCGTCCCGTCTGCCCGTTCATGGCAGCGGTGAGGGTTTTTGTTTTGATAAAATAGACGGGCAGAAGCGCCGGTACGGTCATCAGGTTGCCGGACTGTAACCGGATGTCTACGCCGCTGGTCTGCATGACCCGTTCCACTTCCGGCAGGAAATCTTCTTCCACTTCCTGAAGGATCCGCTTTTCTGTCTGGGCGTCGGAAATATCGGAGAGCTTAACGTTCTGCCCGGCGATGTATCCATATTCAAAGGGCCGGGCTTCCGACCAGTCGAAGGGTTCCATGGCGTTTAACGTAAGGTTGTCCAGCTGTTTGGAGGTATTGACCGCCGTGCCGTCCAGATATCCGTCGCAATAATATTTGCGGTCGGTTTCGTCACGGGACACATTGGCGCATACGGGACCCCGGGCCAGCTGGTAAGGCAGGTAATAACCTTTGAATTTATCCATGTTAGAAAGGACAGCCTGACCTTCCGGCGTTTTTTCATTTTCATGAGCCCAATCCAGCATCCGTTTTTTCGCTTCTTCCGGCGTGATGAAAAACGGGATGATCAGTTCCGGCATCTGCTCCGGTCGGATCAGGTCTTTCCGGATCAGCTTGCTGCCGCAGAAGTCGCAGGTGCCGGAGGCCTCTCCCGCTTTGAAAACAACCTGGGCCCCGCAGGTGGGACAGGAATGTTCTTCCAAGGCCTGGCCTGCGGAATGGGCTTTAAGATTTTTTTTGTTCAGGGACCGCCACTGGCTCATCCTCCGTTCTACTTCCTGGATACCGGAGACCTGCCCGCAGTTAGGACAGCTGTATGTCTGTCGGATAATATCGAAACCTGCGGGCGCGCCGCAGTTTTTGCAATAAATACGCAGTGGATTCATGTTTGCCATCGCACATCCCTCCCACCATGAATTACTTTTCTACTATTATTAAAATTATTATACATTAAATTTATTTTACTGTATATTAGGTAATAAAAATCCTCCCAAAGCTTTTCGCTCCCGGGAGGATTGTGTAATATAATTTACATTTCTCTTTTGCGTGTTGTGTTTTTGTTTCAGCGTATATAAACTGTTTTAACTTTTCTTTTTCATCCGCAATTTACTTTCATACATGGCTACATCGGCCCGGTCATATATATCTTCCAGAACGGTATCCTTTTCCGGATCGAATTCCGCCATGCCGAAGATGATAAAAATTTCATTGGGCTGCGAATCTTTTTCATCGGGTTCGTTCAATGCTTTCAACAGCGCATCCCTGTTTTCGTAATCCCGTCCCCGTAAGATTGCGGCAAACTCATCGCCGCCAATGCGGTACACCGGGCTGTGACGGAAGGTATGGCAGATTCGTTCGCAGCCGCCCCGGATAAACCGGTCTCCCGCTTCATGCCCAAGGGTGTCGTTGACCCGTTTTGTACCGTAAAGGTCAAAGACGGCAATGGCAAAGGGTTCTGTTTTCCCGTTCTGAAGATCTGCGTTGATGCTCCGTTCTGCCGCGGAATACGCCCGTTTGTTCTTCACGCCGGTGAGGGTATCTTTCATGGCGATGGCCTGGGCTTCCGCAAATTCCTGCTCCCGTTTCATCTGGGCGTCGATGTTGCTGACTGCAACAACGATGTGATGGCTTCCCGTTTCGTCGTCATCCATGGGGATCGCTTTCAGGTTTACATATACGCTTTCGCCGCTGAGGATCATGCGGTATGACGTGGAAACGCTTCCGTGCTGGTTAATCTCCCGGAGCATATTTTCCTTGTTTACAACGTAAAGGACTTTGTCCACGTCTTCTTCATGAATCGCGATGGGTACGTTATGAATGCAGCTTTCAAAGAAATCAACGCCGTTTGTTTCCACCTGCAGTTCCTTGTACCGGTCGGTGGAACTGAATTCGATAAAGGCGTTTGTATCAATATCAACATAATAAATGATGAAAAAGTCCTTCGCCAGCGCATGGGCGATGCGGGCATAGGTACGTTTGTCGTGATGGGCCCGTTCCAGTTTTTTCTCCTGCTCCATCTGATGCCGGATCTGGCTGTTGATATTGCCGATACCGATAACGATGTGACTGTCATCCGGGGATTCCGGGCGGACGATCTTCAGCCGGTAATATTCCGGACGGCCGTTTACCATCAGACGGTAATCCAGCGTGTAGACCGGATTGTATTGAAGGGCATCCTGGATTACATCTTTTTTCATGATGGAAAGCACTTTTTCCTGGTCTTCCGGATAGACTAAATGTCTCATATTGTTTTCACATTCCGCAAAGAAATTATAACCGGTCTGTTCCACAGGCAGGGTTCCATAGGAATCGCGCGCGCCGAATTCTTCGTATTCTTCGGTCTCCATATCTACATAATAAATGCTTTCAAAGTCGCTGGAAAGCGCCTGGGCAATATGATAATACAGGACGTTGCGGTCTTTCTGGTCCGCATCTTCCGCAAGATGTTTTTTCTCCGCAAAGGAAGTATGCACATGTTCTTTTGCTGTTTTGGGTTTCGTTACGGGAGCCTGTTTTTCCGTAATAAATTTTTCAAATACTTCAGGGGGCACCGGCTTGGAAAAATAATATCCCTGGATGATCTGGCATCCCAATTTTTTCAGGGTTTCCATCTGCTCTTCCGTTTCTACGCCTTCAGCGATGACGGGAACGGAAAGATAATCCGCGATGTCAATGATCAGTTCGATCATGCGGGTGTTTTTGCGTCCGCTGAAAGCAGTGCGGATAAATTTCATATCCAGTTTCAGCGCGTCGATGGGCAGCGTGGAAAGCATGTTCAGGGAGGAATAACCGCTGCCGAAGTCGTCCATCTCGATGCGGAAGCCAAGCTTGCGCAGCCGGCGGACTTTCTCGATGATCTGCGCGGAATCGGAGGTGTAGGCGGACTCCGTAATTTCCAGCAGGTATTCAGAGGTGGAAATATTATATTCGTCTATCAGGCTCTTGAAATTGTCCACAAGGTTCGGGTCAAACATATCGACCCGGGATACGTTGACGGAAATCGGGACAGCGTAACCGAACCGGTCTTTCCACCGACGGATCTGGGCGGCCACTTCCCTCCAGACAAACTGGTCCAGCTTCCGGATCAGGCCGTTTTCTTCAAACAAAGGGATAAAAGTTCCCGGACTGATCATACCCAGTTCCGGATGCTTCCACCGGATCAGGGCTTCCGCGCTGGAAAGCGCGGGAACCGTTTCCTCTACATTAAACTTAGGCTGGTAATACACCTGGAACTGACGCTGCGCCAGCGCGTTCTCAAAATCTTGCAGCAGCCTGTCGGACAGTACTTTGCTCTCGTGCAGTTTGGTATCATAAAAAGAAATTGTCTGTTCGTATGTGTTGCGGCCCAGGTTGGCAGCCATTTTGGCCCGGTCAAAGCAGCGCTCTATATCAATTGTCTTATCGACGTCCTGATACACGCCGATGCGCAGCCGGACGTGGTTGCTGGCGTCGTCTTTATCCAGATCGACGGAAGCATCTTTCAGCAGTTCGTTATAGTCCAGCCCCTGGCGGCAATATACAAGGAAAGTATCGGCTTCCAGACGGCAGGTGAGCCCCCCTGTCTTTTTTATCACAGAGCGAATCTTTTCCGCCGTGCGCCGGAGGATCAGATTTCCGTATTCTTTTCCGTACCGTTCATTGATGATATGGAAATGGTTGATATTGATGAGGAGCGCATCCATGGGGAAATCCTGATTGCCTTTTGCAAACTCTCTCGCATAGCGGAAAAAATATTCGCGGGTGTACAGTTCTGTTACCGTATCTCTTTCAGTAGACTGGATCAGTTTGCGGTCTTCGGACAGTTGAATGGTACGCTGGATACGCGCCAGGATGACGGCGGGCGCCGGATAGGGTTTGGGAACGAAATCACTGGCGCCCAGCTGCAGGCTTTTGACTTCCGAACCCTGATCGGAAGTCATGACGATGACAGGGATCTGCCCCATTTGCTTGTTGCCTTTGATCATCTTTAACAGATCAAGGCCGTGGATCCCCGGCATCATCAGATCCAGGAGGATCAGGGACAGTTCGTTGCGGTTGTCGCGGATCGCCGCCAGTGCTTTGGTTCCGTCTGTGGCGGTGATGACTTCATATTCGTCTGCCAGGATCTGGCTGAGGATCTCCCGGTTGATCATTTCGTCGTCGACGACCAGCACCAGATGTTTTTTGTGAATCAGATTAAAGGTTTCATTCCCCTGCTGCATGATGTACTCCTTAAAAAATATAGTTGCGTTGCTTATTTTCATTGCGTTTCAGAAACTGCTTCTTTTGTACAGACTCATTTCATCAGCGCTTCCCTTAAGGAAGCGCTGATTAATTCGTCCGCACGCTTGTCGGTGCGTTTTGTGAATGGCTACGTCAATGTCTCTTGACGCAGCCCCGCTGCGCCTTCGAGCCATTTCCTTGCCATTCGCAAAACGCCCTCGGCAATCGTACAAACTCATTTAATCGGTGCTTCCTTAACAGGCGCGCCTGCGGAAAGCAGCATTTCATATACTGCGGTCAGCGGAAGCCCTACCACGTTATCGTAGCTGCCTTCGATCCGTTCCACAAGCACGGCGCCTTTTCCCTGGATGCCGTAGGCGCCGGCTTTATCCATCGGTTCGCCGGTACCCACGTACCATTTAATTTCAGATTCTTCAAGCTTGCGGAAATGTACATTGGTTGTGATTACCCGCAACTGCGTTTTATCCTGATACAGGACTGCTACCGCAGTTTTGACCTGATGCGCCTTTCCTGAAAGCAAACGCAGCATACGAATAGCGTCTGATGCGTCCGATGGCTTTCCTAAAATGGTATTGCCCAGGACCACGATGGTATCGGCGGCGATGACAGGCGATGCTGTATCAATTGTATTCGCCGCGGCTCTTCCTTTGCCTAAGGCGTTATAAGCGCAGACAAGATTTTCGTTTTGACAGGCAGATAATAATGTTATATCAGTTTCAGCGAAAACGGTTTTGCCTTTTTGGTCAGACAAGGCAGATAATTTTTCCTTTGCCTCTTCTACCGTTTCCGCTTCATCAAATGGCAGCGAACAGACTTCAACATCCCATTCCATTTGCCGCAATAAATCATACCGGCGCGGCGATCCGGATGCCAACATAATTTTCATGATCGGTTTTTCCTCGTAAGCAGGGATTCAGTGAATACAGCAACAACATTGCCTGCTCATGGAAGCAGCGCTTCCCTGTAATTTTTTTTGCAAAAAGTTTTGCCTGGTTCAGGCAAAATAATTTTTTAGTTTGATACGTTAATAAAATTGCACAATCATTTCCTATTCTATATTTTACCACAAGAGAAAGCGTTTCGCTTACTTATTTGCCGGAAGTAAAAAAAAGTTTTACAAAATTTTTTTTTGCGTTAAAATTATAAAAACGTTAATCAAACATTAATAAATGATTTTTTTGTAAAACAAAACAAAGTTCATTTCATAAAAAATATTGCGGGAGGAATTATCAGTTATGTCTTCGTCAGAAAAAAATTATTCTATCATACTGCAAAACGATTACAGTGAAGGCGCCCATCCGGAAATTTTAAAACGGATCGCGGACATTAACCTGGAACAGAATTCCGGTTACGGCAGCGACCCATACTGTGCAAGCGCAGCGGAAAAAATCAGGAAGGCCTGCGCCTGCCCGGATGCGGAAATTTTCTTTCTGGTTGGCGGGACGCAGACAAATCAGGTTGTCATTGATACGGCGCTGGCGCCTTATGAAGGAGTCGTGGCTGCGCAGACGGGACATGTAAACTGTCATGAAGCCGGAGCCATTGAATTTACCGGACATAAGGTCATGGAACTTCCCCAGCATGAAGGGAAAATTTCCGCGGCAGAATTGAAAAAATTTGCCGACCGCTTCTGGCAGGATGGCAATCATGAACACATGGTTTTTCCGGGTATGGTTTATATTTCCCATCCGACGGAATATGGAACGCTTTATTCGAAACAGGAGCTGGAAGATATTTCAGACGTCTGTCATGAATTTCACATGTCGCTGTATCTGGACGGCGCCCGTCTGGCTTACGGACTGACGGCGGAAGGAACCGATGTGACGATGGAGGATATCGCCCGTCTCTGCGATGTATTTTATATCGGCGGAACCAAATGCGGCGCATTGTTCGGAGAAGCGGTCGTCTTTACAAAACAGAATATGCCGAAACACTTTCTCACACGGGTAAAGCAACATGGCGCGCTGCTGGCCAAGGGACACATTCTCGGGATTCAGTTCGATACGCTGTTCACCGACGGTCTGTATTATAAAATCGGGAGGCATGCCATTTCCCTTGCCCGTCTTTTGCAGCAGGGAATGAAAGAAGCCGGACTGAAATTATTTATTAATTCCCCTACGAACCAGCAGTTTGTTGAATTGCCGGACAGAACGCTGAAGAAACTGACGGAACGGGGCGTGGTTTACAGCTTTTGGGAAAAGAATTCGCCGGACAGAACCGTCGTCCGTTTTGTAACGAGCTGGGCGACAAAAGAAGAAAGTATTCGAAGCCTGATACAGATTTTAAAAGAGGCCCTGTAAAGAATAGCAAAAACCCTCTCTTCCGTTTTGCGGAGAGAGGGTTAAACTTTTAAATGAAACTTAAGGAAGCGCTTCTTTATTGCGTTTTATTTTTTTCTGAATGCAACCTGCTTCGGCCCTACATTCACTACATCTTCGGGAATGATCACATCGCTGAAGCTGATGCTGCGCGTATGCAGCGTGTGGCACCATTCATGTTCGTTCCGGTGCAGGAAGCCAAGCATGACGATGGGGATCCAGCTGTAAATAAAAATGGGATACGCCAGCAGGTACAGCCAGGATTTTGCGGAAGCGCGAATCTTCCAGAGCACTGCTACAGGGAAGATGTACTGGCCTACGCCGATAATCTGCCATACCTGGATGGGAAGCACTTCATACAATACATTGGTATAGAACGGAACGAGATTGTAAATGTAGGTGCAGATGACAAAGAACGTAGAGAGCAGCAGGAAGTACGGCTGTACCAGATTGATCATGCCGTCCAGCACAACAATGTTATGTTCTGTGATTCCTTTCCATAACATTTTGGGGATGTACCGGTTTGCCACATCAAAGTGTCCCTGCGCCCACCGCTTGCGCTGGTTCCAGGCGGCCTTGAAAGTCAGCGGTTTCTCGTCGTAAATTACAGCGTCATGGGCCCATGTGGTGGGAATATTTTCCATCAGGGCTTTCATGGTAAATTCCATATCTTCCGTCAGGCAGGTAGCGCCCCAGCCATACTGTTTCAGCAGTTTGGTATCGATACACATGCCGGTGCCGCCCAGCACGCAGGACAGTCCGATGTTGTATTTTGCCAGATGCCAGATATGGTTTACGATCCAGAACGAGATGGCAAACATGCCGGATACCCATGTGTCTTCCGGATTTTTGGAATCCAGATATCCCTGGACTAAACGCTCGCCGCTGCACAGGTGGTTGTTCATGATCTTCAGAAAATCAGGATGCACCAGGTTATCCGCATCAAAAATGCAGACGGCATCGTACTGCCGTTCCAATCTGAACAGACGCTGGAACATCCAGTCCATGGCAAACCCTTTGCCTTTTCCTGTTTCGCTGAAACGTTCGTAAACGATAGCGCCGGCATTTCGCGCGACTTCCGCCGTTTTATCCGCACAGTTGTCTGCTACTACAAAAATATCGTACAACTTTTCGGAGTAGTTCAGCTGTTTCAGGTTTTCCACCAGCTGGGCAATGACCTGCTGCTCATTGTGCGCACAGACAATCAGCGCAAATGTGCTTTTCTCAGGAAACTGTTTCGTTTCCTTCATTTTTCCAAACAGGCCGAACCAGGAAACGACAAAATAATAAATCGTGAAAAATACGATGATCAATTGCAGCGGGATCATCACCACATCGAAATTGAAATGCATTTGGACCTATGCACCTTTCCTTTTCCAAAAATTAGAACTGTTTAAAATGCAAACGTAACTGCCGTCCGCATTCAAACAGTTTTTAGCAAATTGCAAAACCGCAGCAAACAGGTTGGACCTCCCCGTTTTGCCGTTTATATATATCAACTCTGTTCTTTTACAAACAAAGCGCAGTACGCAGCATTGATGACGCCGGCGATAAAATAAGTAAACATACAGACGAACGGCCAGCCGGAAGGTTGCTGCACCAACAGATAACCGCCGATTAAAACTGCCAGGATGACCGGATACCGGTACATGGGATTTCCTTTTCCTTTAAAGTCAGGGAATTTTACGTTGCTGTATAAAATGATTGCCACAGCCAGCGTCATGATTCCCGACACGACCGGCGAAAAATGAAAACCGGACAGTACATAGGTAGCGATACAGCAGGCGCCGGCCGGTATGGGCATGCCCTGAAAATAACCGTGCACGACCGAGGTGTTGACATTGAACCGGGCCAGGCGCATGGCGCCAAAGAACGTGTACAATCCGGCGATAATTTTACCCCACCAGCCCAGGTCTGTCAAGGCAAACTGGTAAATCAGAATAGCAGGCGCCACGCCAAACGCGCCAAGATCGCAAAGAGAATCCATCTCCACACCGAACGGACCGGAAACGCCAAGCGCGCGGGCCGCCCTTCCGTCAAGAGAATCTGCTACGACGGACAGGATGATGCAGATCGCAGCCATGAAAAAATTCTGTTCCTGCGTATAAAAAATTGAAAAAACTCCCAATACCAGACTGATGCCGCTGATGGTATTGGGAACGATTCTCCTGTAATTCACTCTTTTATCCTCCCTAATACGGTAATGCCGCCTTTGACCTTGTCTCCTTTTTTACAAAGGATCTCCACGCTGGCAGGCACTATCAGTTCCGTACAGGAACCAAATTTAATCATACCGTACACTTCGCCCTGTTCCAGATAATTTCCCAGGTTTACCCAGTTGTCGATACGACGGGCCAGAATACCGGCAATCTGGATGACCAGCATTTTCATCCGGTCATTTTCAATGCCGATAGCGAAACGTTCGTTTTCAAATGTAGCGTTCTTATTAAAGGCAGGCAGATAATTTCCGACCGTATAACGCTGGAATTTAATGGTGCCCTCTGCAGGGCTGCGATTTACATGCACGTTGAATACGGAAAGAAAAATCGTAACTTTTTTAGCCTCGGCATTCAGGAATTCATCGTCATACATTTCGCTGACTTCCATCACGGTACCGTCGGCAGGAGAATACAGTAACGACGCATCCTTCGCTATAGTCCGGTCCGGATTCCGGAAGAAATACGCGAAATAAAAGGCCAGGACCAACGGAACCACAGCAATATGGATACCAAACGCCGCAAAACAAATTACAGCCAGAAGCAATGCGGCTGCGATGAATGGGTACCCTTGTTTTACAATGCGCATGGGCGGTCTCCTTTCTTCTTTCTTTCCGTCAGGAACAATAAATAGAATCTTGCCGAATACTCAAAATGCTTAAAAAAACAATTGCATTAACTTTAATATTATAATATACAATTTGGTGTTTGTCCATAGTAATCAAACTATATATTGTATTCATACTTATTTTTTTGTAAAATACCGGGACGAAAACGATCTGTCCGCCGGATGAATCGATTCAGCTTTTATTTTTTTCTTTTTTCCTTTCGCACTTCCAGGACAAATTTAGGCAACGCCATCATTCGGCCGATCCGGCTGGGCTGTTTCATCAGACGGAACAGCCATTCCAGTTTTGCGTCCTGCATCCATTTCGGCGCGCGCTGCATTTTTCCGGCCAGCACGTCAAAGCTGCCCCCGATACCCATACGCAGGCAGGGTTTCAGTTCTGCGGCGTAATGATTCAGCCATTTTTCCTGTTTGGGAGCCCCTAACGCGGCAAACAGCATAGCCGCCCCGCTGCCATTAATTTCGTTAATTATGGCAGTCTCTTCATCAGCGGAAAAATATCCGTTGCGGCAGCCTGCAACCTGTAAGCCCGGCCAGCGGCGCCTGCCTTCTTCGGCAGCTTCTTCCGCCACGCCCGGCTTGCCGCCGAAAAAGAAGACAGGGATTTTACGCTTTGCAGCTTCTTCCAATAAACGTAAAAATAAATCGTAACCGGCGACCCGTTCGGGGATGTGATAGCCCAAATAATTTCCTGCCCACACAGTTCCGGCGCCATCCGGAAGAATCATGTCCGTTTCTTCCTGTAAAAGTTTTTTGTAAGCTGCATCCTGTTGCGCCATCATAATGATTTCCGCATTGGCTGTAACAACAAAATTAATTTTTTGGGAAAGCGTGTCCCCTGTCAGTTTCGCCACCGCTTCATCCATAGTGTACGGATTGACAGGAATATCTAAAATTGTTGCTGTTTCTCTCATTTACTTTAACCTTTTCAAATAATTGCAGACTATGGAAGCGCACGAACTCATTTAATCAGCGCTTCCATATACTGACGTATCTATTAAAGATGTGGGCGCCGTATCAGGTTTATACTCTCGCCTTGTCCGACGGAACTGTTAAAAATTCCAGGCCGGGGTTGCGCTGAAGGATCCAGTTCAACGCCCACTCGTTGTTGACCAGGATCACAGGACGGTCCTTTTTATCATA